>OBYG01000067.1_pt1 | contig 143753 bp, 139 predicted proteins | sample 1538201 | NCBI WGS metagenome assembly OBYG01 (sample SAMEA2580177, study PRJEB22360) | human gut metagenome | biome: human gut; feature: human-associated habitat; material: faeces | place: Denmark | collected 2008/2010 | reverse complement strand
GGTATTTTTCATCAATTCCTGCTTTTGTTGCAATCTCCGTAATTGGAAGCGGAGTATTTTCCTGTGCAATTTCAATATCACTTTTGAATCCCATAAAAATTGCCTCCTTTTATTTATTCCTTCAAACACATTTTGCAAATGCTTTTAAAGAACCGATAATCACATCTCCCATGACAGCCATATCCTCTGCTGCAAAAGATACCGGGAAATTATCGGAAAAAAGAATCTGAGATGAAGGCGGAAATTCCTCGTCTCCCTCCCATAAAATCATCTGTATCCGATAGCCCGGATATATTTCCACTTCATATGCCACATCTCCAAAAGAAATTTCTTTCCCGTGAATATGTTCCATAATTTTACGGAAATCCCCTATACGCATTCCATATGTAAACGCAAGACGCTTAATACAGCGTCCGTCAAACTGACGGAGATAAACTTCTCCCCACGGCATTTCTCTATAGGTTTTGTATTTCCCCGCACCTGCAGAGACCGCTCCGTGAAGAAGAAAACGGATAGTCAGAATTTTGGCGTAAATCATCTCTTCCAGAGGATAATATCCCATATCATCTTCTTTGTGACTCACTGTAAAATCCGGATAGGAAACAGAATACTCTGTTCCCAGGAATGTAAGAGTAAACTTCTTTTTTTCCTCATCATACGGAATAGAAAGACGTGCGGCAATCTCCTTGGGGTCTGCCGCCTTGTACTCTGTCATATAATGTTCCCAGGGCATACGTTCCTTGCTGTCTTTTTCATAATTTAAGTCATTAATATTAAAAGCCATTTTTGTACCTCTTATTTATTTTCCATTGCTTCCGTCACAGAAGGAAACATGTTTGTATCCGTATGAGGAATAAAGCAGGCTCCCACAAACTCATCCATATATGTAGGAACTGTGGAAAGTTCCATATATGTCATATTAGATGCAAGTTCATATGTCTTTTTCTCCGCTGCTGTAGAAAGAAGCATCAGATAAGAGCCGGTAAGAGAAGAGTTTCCGATATAATGGAATTTCTCCAGCGGAATATCCGGGAACATTCCGATATTTACCGCATTTCTCATATTAATCCCACTTCCGATACCGCCGGCCACATATACATCATCTATCATGGAAATGTCAAAGTCGAGAGAGCTTAACATGGTACGGATTGCAGAAAAAATCGCACCTTTGGCACGGATAAAGTTATCAATATCCACTTCTGTAATCTCTACATCTTTTACTGATCCGGCCTCTTCTTCAAATGCAAGGACATAGCTTCCCATTCCGTACTGGTCATGGCGGACACGTTTTCCCTCTCGGACAAATTTTCCTTTCGGGTTAATAATTCCACACATAAACAGCTCACTGATCACATCAATGATACCGGAGCCGCAAAGACCAATCGGTTTTGTTCCGGGTTCACCAACCACCTGATAAGAAGGCTCCATTGTTTCTTTATCAATGGTACAGGCCTCTATAGCACCATCTGTAGCACGCATACCACAGCTAATATCTCCGCCCTCAAAGGCAGGACCTGCAGAACATGCGCAGCTCATCATAAAATCAGAATTTCCAAATACAAGCTCTCCGTTTGTTCCAAGGTCAATAAAGAGAGAAAATTCCGGTCTGTTCCATATCATGCTCACAAGCGTTCCGGCTGTAATATCACCGCCTACATAGCTTCCGATATTCGGAGCGATGATAATATGCGCATCCTGATTAATATCAATTCCCAAATCTGACGCAAACAGAGAATTTGTCTTAAAAAATGCAGGTATATAAGGCTCCATACGAAGAGGGTCTGCATTGATTCCTGCAAATAAATGATTCATTGTAGTATTTGCAGCTACGCACATCCTGTAAACCTGAGTTTTGGGAAGTTTTGCACTTCTGCACATTTCACTGATAATCGGATTGATCGTCTCTTTTATCACTGCGTCCTGAAGTTTTTTCTTTCCACCCGGTTTCTGAGATTCTATAATACGATTGATTACATCGGCCCCATAACGAATCTGTCCGTTTCCTGCAGAACCTTTTGCAAGAATTTCCCCTGTCTCCATATTCATAAGAACAGCAGAAACTGTTGTTGTTCCAATATCAATGGCAATTCCGCCAATTACCACTTCTTCCTCGATTCCGAATACATCATAAACAAACATATCATCCGGAGTAGTGCGGATTACACATTTTACTTTAAAATGGTTTTCTCTTAACACATCAGGAAGTTTTTGAAGTACCGTATAGGGAATCCGCACACGTTTCAGATTCATATATTTTTTCAGAGCTCTGCTTAAGCGCTCATTATCCGGCATTGTGTCATCAAGAGAAGGTTCGTCCATCTCTACTTCCACAACATCCAGGCTGTTCCGCAATTCAATTCCTGTATCTTCTACCTCTTTTTTTGCATTTTCAAAAATGGCGATTTCCTCTTTTGAACTTAAATCCGCGACCTTCATCCGGCTCTTGTAAGCTGAAGAAATATCAGGTACCATAACCTCCACATCGGCACTCACATGACTTACGCATGCCAGTCTCCAGCCCTGCTGAAATTCTTCATCTGTTATATGAAGTGTTTTCTTTGAATCCAGTTCTCCGCTTTTTAACTGCACCCGGCATTTTCCACAGGAAGCATTTCCTGAACAGGGCGCATCGATTGCTACGTTTGCCCCTCTTGCTACTTCCAACAGATTATCTCCTGCATTGGCAAATACTTCTACTGCACTGCCGTCTTCGAATGCAAATGTTACCTTAAACATTGGGTAACCACCTTTCTTATATCTTAAAAAAGGCCGGAGGCCGAAGCCTCCAGCCCTCAGGTACATGCCATATTCTTATGAATCTGACTATTAGATTTCCAGATAGGAATCTGCGTACAGAGTGTTGTTTTTGAATACGTCACAGGATTTGATTGTTTCCATAAGACGTAAATCGTTAGGATTTACAATAGCGGAAGTCAATCCCTGCATCATAGCCATTGCTACAAGAGCAGAGTCCATAATCGGACGGATATGTTTCGGCATACCGTTACTGTTGTTGGAAAGTCCGCCTGTAGAATTCAGTCCCATATCGGAGAACATTTTAATTGCCTCAAGAACCTCCATCTGTTTTTCCTGCATTCCTTTTACAACGAGGAATAACGGGTCAAACCACAGATCCTGTGGATCCATACCAAGCATCATACCTCTTTCCAGCATGTTCTGGCAGTGCATCATACGCTCGTCATTGTCAGAAGCAACCATACCAGAAGAGCAAAGTGCGATAACGATAGCATCGTTTGCTGCTGCAAGGTCGATGTTTGCAATTCTGTCACCTGCATCTGCAGAGTTTACGATCGGTTTTCCTTTTGCTCTGTTATATACAGAAATACCAGCCTCGATTGCTTTCATGTTTGTTGTATCCAGTGCAAGCGGAACGTTATCAAACTCGGACTGAAGAAGCTGTACAGCCCATTTCATAAGTTCTTCACCATCGTTCTCAGCTGGTCCGATGTTTACATCAAGATAAGTAGCTCCAGCGTCAAGCTGCTGTTTTGCTCTCTTGATAATCGGCTCCGGATCTCTTTCTGTAAACGCTTTGTTTACTGCCGGAGCTGTTGTGGAAAGTCTTTCTCCGATTGTTACAAATTTTGCCATCCCTGTATTCTCCTTTAATTAAATAATTAAATTTTCTTACTGCATATCTTTTAAGAATTTTACAAGCTGTACTGCTTCTCTTGGTCCTACAATAATCTCCCAGCCTGGAAGTTTTGCTTCAAGATCACCTTTAAGAACAGCAACTTTACCTGGAATTACAAGTCTTCTGCATTTTACCTTCGGCTCAACCTGCTCCTGGACGAATTTTGCAATGCTGTTTCCGGAGAATTTACCGGCAGCCCAGGAAGTAAGAACAGAAAGTCCGCCTGCATCGTTGATCACAAGGTTAAGCGGAACACCAGAACGCTCCAGCTCACCGGATACTACGAAGTATGTCAGAGCGAAGTCAACTGTTGTTACAACGAGAGAGTTCTCATCTGCTCCGTTTAATGGGTAGATGCCCGGTTCAACTTTCATTGGCTTCTGCGGATCTGTAAATACGTTCTGACGAAGTCCATATAACGGAAGTGCCTCAGCGTATGTAATCTGTTCCATAACGATGATAGAACCATATTTCATTGTAAATACTGCTGCAAGAGCTGCCTGAAGATGTTCATCTCCTTTTGCAACTTTCACTGTATTTACGATGGACGGATAACCAAATGTTCTGTCCTGATCTTTTAATGCTGCACGGCGAACCTGAACTGCATTAGCAAATGTTTCTTTAATATCAGCTCCTGTTACGTCCAGTACAAGATTTTTGTTTCCAAGTTTTTCAAGTGCTGCTGTTGTATCATAAAGCTCATTTAAATCTTTTCCGGATACACCAAGAACAACTCCTGCCTCTGTTGCAACTGCATTCATTGCTTCATAGTTTGAAGCGTTTGCACCATTTAATACAGGTTTTGTATCTTTGCATACTTCAAGTGCCGCTTTTGCGATTTCAACATCTGTACAGCCAAGAACCAGAGTTCTGCCAAGACCTGCTGCTTTTTTTACAAGCTCTGTGTATTTTGCAGCATCTGCGCCTTCACCGCAGTTTACGTATACAAGCTCTGCATACATTCTCTCACCGATACGATCGTAATCAACCTTCGGGATTTCTGCAAGTTTTGCTTCTACTGCTGCATCATCCATATCTGTGCAGAGAGAAACTGCATATCTCGGTTTGCTTACAAATGTTTTCTCATGTCTGAATAATACAGTCTCTCCGCCAAGAGTAAACTCTTCTTCACCAGCTCCGATTTTGATTGTCTTCATTGGCGGTGCTGTTGCCTCGGAAAGAGATGCAAGTGCATCTTCAGACATATGCGGACATGCAGAAATGTCCATAGCGCCCTGTGCAACTTTCATAGAGAAAGCCATACATGTCGGGCATCCACATTCCTTACAGTTTTTCTTTGGTGTTAATTTAAAAATCTGAATACCATTCAGTGCCATATCTTCTTCCTCCTATTCAATTACGCAAGTGCTTTAATCATTTTGGAAATTGTTGCAACAGACTGAGGATGTCTCAGAATAACTGCATCAGAACCAGCTACAAGGTCTGCTGCTGCTGTCATAACTTCCATGTTGATTCCACGCTCGTCCTGTGATCCCCACTCAGGCATATCAGCTTCAGAAGCCATAGCTTCTTTTACGCCCCATGTCTCAGCGGATACAGGTGTAATGATAGGCATCTGCAGCATGTTATCATCCTGAGATAAAGCTGCACCTTTGATACGGTCCATAGTAGATACAACGTATTCATAGCCATAGCCTACTGCTGCACTACCGATATTCATAACGATTTTTTCCGGATTTACGCCTAACTGTGTTGTTACTACGTTTAACTGTTTTGCAAGGTTGATGTCTACTGCAGATTCTGCACCGACAATCTGGTCATAAGCAAGACCTGCTGCTGCACCGATTGCTTTGTAGTTTTCTTCTTTCTCGGAAAGGATAAGAACGTTTCTTCCCTGAAGAACTTCTGCAACCTTAGGAAGCAGTTCCGCGTCTTTTTCAACGTTCTTGCATCCTTCTACTACTAACGGGCAGTCAACTGCTTCTGCAACTTCTTTTACCACTGCGATTAATTCGTCAATAGATTTGTTTTCACCGTTCGGGTCTCCGCCTTCCAGAATCAGTGCAACAAAATCAGCTCCTTCCATAGCTGCTGCTTTTTTTGCAATTTCAGCCATAGTAGAAGCTCCGTCATAGTAAGCTTTAATTCCCTCAGATACTCCTTCAAGACCCATATCAGAGATTTCTACACCAATCTTTGGTGTGTTTTCTGATGGTGCATCAAAAGTATAAAATGGGAATGTGCTGTCTCCACCAATAGTAACGGTCTTGTCTCCGCTTCCGATTGTGACTGCATTAATCTTTGCATTAAATTTTTGTGGTTTCTGATTAAACGGCATTTCGCGTTAGCCTCCTTTAATTTTTATTATGCAGGCATACCACGCCTGGTATGCCTACAATATCCAACATTATTATACTACAATATCCTGTGAATTGACAAGGATAATTCCTGTTTTCACAGCTAAAGTTCAATGTGCTGACTGACAAATAAACTTTAGATTTACATCATTGGCTCAAGTCCAAGTGCCGGATGGTTTTTCTCTGTCAGGAATGCAACAAGTGTTTCCGGATCTTCAGCGATTGTTTCATCACCGATCATATCTGTAAAGTTGTCGATTCCGTAAAGTTCTTTTGCTGTCTTGTTCAGACGTTCTGCAACAAATTCTTTCAGTTCTTTCGGCATCCATACGATACGCTCGATACCGCCTTCCGCCTTCATAAATTTCTTGGAACCGATGAAATGTTTTCCGTGACCCATGAATCCCGGTGTCTGAACACCGCCGCCTGTCATGGATGCCATTTCAGGGAATGTCATTCCAAGAGGTGTCATGCCTGCATACTCACGGTTTGCAATAACAACGCCGTTAGAGAATGGCTCGATACCACAGATACACTCGAAGCATCCACAGGATGTCATCGGATCCTGCATAATGGAGTACAGTGTTACATGCTCCAGAGCACCCTGGGATAATTTCTTAACTGCTTCATCTACATCCTCGTAAGCTCCAAGATTTTCATCAATTGGACGCTCTTTTGTGATTACCTGGCAAGGTCCGTTCGGGTCAAGCTCGTTTGTAGCTTTTGCATCCAGCCATGAAACGGCGCCGCAAAGACCAAGTCTCTCTGGTGTTACTACACATACGTGAGATGGAGAGAATGCCTGGCAGAGGATACAGCTGTAGTATACATCTACAGATTCATCTGTAAGGTTTGCAAGACGGTCATCACGTTTTTCAAAAATCGGAATTGCAACTTCGTGACGGATTCTTGTACATTCTGCCGGATCTGTATAGATCACAACTTCACATTTATCTACAACTGCATCAAATTCATTTTTAACCTGGCTGTAGAGAACTTCGCCAAGGTGTTTGATACGGAAGCCTGCATTAAACGCATCAATGCTGATACGGATACGCTGCATATCTCTCTGTCCTGTATGGTAAACACCCTCGATACAGTTGATGTAGTTATGGAATTTACGCTCGATAACCGGCTCAAAGTCGGACTGCATGTTCTTTCCTGCAACTTTTACAACGTATGCAATGCTATTCTTGCTTCCAAGCTCCATCTCATCTACTTCCGGTCCAACAACTGTAATCTTGTGATCTTCTACTTCAGAAGCATCACATGTCTGTACAAGCTCTGCACAGTCTACACGGGAACCGTCAAACTCAACCTGCATATCTTTACGACGGATAATTTCTCCCTCAAATGCAGATGCGAAAGCAACCGGAATATCAATGTTTGTAATTTTAATCTTAATGTCACGTGCCTCAAGAGATGTAGCGTTGAATTTGCTTACATCTTCCTGAACGATTAAGCTCTTTGGTACACGGAAAATATTCTCTGTCTCGTTTGTTACAACCGGGAAGCCAAGTGCGATAGCACCAGCGCCACATGCTACAACAACATCATCAAGAGGAGCAAATGCGTTTACAAATGCAGGAACACGTTTGAATGTGTACTCCATAAGAGCTGCTGCATCGCCCGGTTTGATGTTACCAAAGATAAGAGCTGCACGAAGAGCTACAGATACAACATGGATTACAGATGTTACATCTTTTCCAAGCGGAATAACACGTACGTTTGCTCCTGTTGTCATGCCTGATTCTGCTACCTGATCGCAAATGTCGCCTACGAGTGTTACAAGGATACCCTGTGCCTGGTAGGATTTTACAAGTGCTACTGCTTCTTCCTTAGTAGGAGCTGCATTTAAAAGAACAGCTACACCTGGAATATCGCCTGTTACAAGCGGAACACCAAGTTCACGGATTACAGCGTCCGGAAGATGTCCGTACAGAGGCTGCTCGTATGGTGTTGCTCCGTCAATATATTTTAAAACTTCAATAAACTCTGCGCAGAGAGCTGTTGCAACACCGGACATGAACGCGTCATTAAGACGAGGTGCTCTTGTCATCAGTGTTTTCACAACGCCAAGTGCTTCTTTTAATTCTTTTAAGGTTGTTACCTTAACACCTGTTACAGAATAGTAACAAGGTAAGCTGTATGCAGTGTCAGGGAAGCTTACCGCTTTGTCTTCGCCATGCTGCGCGATTGCTGCATCAATTGCCTGCTCTGTAAGACCATATACAGCATCATTACCATTAAATACTCTCTCAAATAATGTCAATGCTATTTCCTCCTATTTATCGCACTCATCGATCTTGTCAATGGTTTCTTTGATTTTACGGATTTCATCCGTTGCAGACTTGCTGTAATCATAAGGAGAACAGCCCTGTCTGTCTGCGTCCATAATTTCCGTATTATAGTGGATAAAGCCCAGCAAATCTTCCGCCGGAATATGATTTTTCACAAATTCCTCGTCCTTCTCATCACGAACCTTATTTGCTACCACATGAACCTGTTTCACACCAAGGTCTTTTGCAAGGCGTTTCACATTTTTATATGTCTGCACACTTCTGGAACCGGGCTCAATCACTACAATAAACTGATCCATTCCCTCAGTAGTTCCTCTTCCCATATGCTCAAGACCAGCTTCCATATCAAGAACTACAACATCTCCCCGGTGAAGCACCAGATTATTGATGATTCTTCGAAGCATTACATGCTCAGGACAAACACAGCCTGCACCGCCTGTTTCTACAGTTCCAAGAACAAGAAGTTTTACTCCGTTGCACACCTTTCCATATGTATCGGGAATATCATCTACCTTTGGATTGATTTTATAATACTGATTATCCGGACCTGCGCCTGTACGCTCTTCCACAAGCCTGCGCATTTTACTGATAGGGACGATGCTGTCCAGTTCTTCCTCTGAAAAACCAAGCGCCAGTCCCAGATTTGCATCCGGGTCTACATCTGCAGCCAGCACATTTCGGCCTTCTTCTGCATAAAGTCTGGCAAGCGTTGCTGCAAATGTTGTCTTTCCTACGCCGCCCTTACCTGTAATTGCTATTTTCATATTTCTTCATCCACCTTACTTTTATTATGAATGTATTAGATTCCTAATGCCGCTCTCTTCTCTTCGATTCTTTCAATCATCAGGTCTACTAATTTCTCAATATCTGTCTCTACTGTATAGGCAGCGCCTGTCCATTTTTTTGTTCCCTCTGTCAGGAGCTGTGCCATCTGATCAGAGCCTGCAACATATGGATCAACACCGAGGAATGTATCGATACCTGTAGCAACTACATAGTTACCGATAGATACAGCCTTCTCGGACATCCACTCAGGAGCACATCCAACTACAGGAAGCTGATGAATCTGAAGTCCTGCATCTTTTGCAAGCTCAGCAGCCAGAACCATCATACGGGAAATATCTACACAAGATCCCATGTGAAGTACCGGAGGAATATCAGCCAGTTCACATACACGTTTCAGACCTGCGCCGCAGAGATCTTTTGCAGATTTGTCCATAAGACCTGCTTTTGCTGCTGCCTGTGCAGAACATCCGGAAGCGATGATGATAATATCGTTTGCGATACATTTTTTCATCAGTTCAATGTGTGCGTAGTCAGGGCGGATTTTCGGGTTGTTACATCCAACCATTGCAACTGCACCACGGATAACACCGGAAGTGATACACTCCAGTAATGGTTTTGTTGTACCAGTTACGTCTACCTGAGAGTTTGTAACGCCGTCAAGAACTTTTACGATTGCTTCTACAGAATATCCAACAGTTGCTTTCTGTTTTAACTGAGGAATGTGTACAAGCTCCTGTTTTCTGTTCTTGAAGTTTTCAATTGCCATCTTAACGATTGCTTTTGCGTTTTCTCCTGCTGTCTCAGCGCTGAAACGGATAAATTCAGAATCCGGCATCTGTGCGATCGGAGAAGTTGTTACGAATTTTGTGTGGAAGCATTTGCTTAACGGTCCTAAAGCCGGGAAAATACACTGAACGTCTACAACAATTGCCTCACATGCACCTGTGAGAACTACGTTTTCCTGCTGTAAGAAGTTACCAGCCATCGGAATACCGCGGCGCATAGCTACCTCGTTGGATGTACAGCATACACCGGATACAGTGATGCCTTTTGCGCCCATTTCTTTTGCGTATGCAATCATTTCCGGATCATCTGCATATTCACAGATCATCTCGGAAAGGCTCGGGTCATGTCCGTGAACTACAATGTTTACGTTCTCTTCTACCATAACGCCAAGGTTAGCTTCTGTGTCGATTGGCTTCGGGGTTCCGAAAAGTACGTCAGAGAATTCTGTTCCCATCATGGAACCGCCCCATCCATCTGCAAGACCGCAGCGTAAGGACTGTTTTACAAGAGCCTCCGGAAGAGAAGAACATCCCATATGTGCCATATGTAAGGAAGAAGCAACTTCACGGTCAATTGCACGTGGTGCAATTTCGTTTTCAATCAGTTTTTCTTTCTGTCCTGCCGGCATTCTGTCAAGGAATCTCTGGTATCCGAATGGTTTACCATATTCCATAAGACCAACCTCTGCCATTTCATGAGCCAGTGCGTAAATGTCTTTTCCTTCTGTCTCTACGCCCCATTCTTTTGCAATGCGGATTAACTTCTCAGGATCTTTTACCTTGTAGTTTCCATCTTCTGCTGCACAGTGAAGTGTGTGGCAGATTTCACGTCCGTGGTCGGAATGTGTTGCAGCACCGCCTGCTGTAAATTTCAGGAAATTACGACCTACAATACCGTGTGCGTCACATCCGCAGATTCCTCTCGGCGCTTTAGATGTAATACGGCATGGTCCCATAGAACAGATACGGCAGCAGATACCCTGCTCACCAAATTTACAGTGTGGAGTCTGATTCTTTACACGCATCTGCCAGGAATCAGCACCAACCTTGGCGCCAGTCTCCAACAGTCTGTTAGTGGCAGCTTCAAATTCTTCCACTGTAGTTAATTTGAATTCACTCATTATAGACCTCCTTTAAATTGTACACCCATATGTACTTTGTCTTTCATGAAAAATTTTAAATTTTATAATAAGCCCAGAGCAGGAACCCATCCCCACCCATGGGTTATTCTCCTGTAAAAAAAATGTGTAACGCTATTTACTTCAAGCATACAAAAGTACACTTGAAGTAAATATAATAATCTTTATGATAACTCAAGTTTATCCACAATTGAACGAAGAGCCATTTTTACCGGATTGTCTTCCGGAAGTGATGCGGTCGGACGTCCCTCACAGTCGTACTGATATACGGTATCATCCTGGGGAACAACTCCCAGAAGATTCAGCTTCTGGTTTTCAATTTCCTCACGGATTCCCTCATTCAGCTCACCCTTCGGTGCTCTGTTGATAATCAGACCTACTGTTTTCGGGTGCATATCACACTCTTCAATCAGTCTTGCAATTCTGCCCACCGCCTGCACGCCTCTTCTGGAACAGTCGCTTACCAGAATTGCCGTCTGCATAGTAGGAAGAACACCTCTGCTGATGTGTTCCATACCTGCTTCATTATCCACCACAAAATACGGATAATTATTCTGATATTTTGCAAGCTGGGACTGAAGAAGTCCATTAACAAAGCAATAGCATCCTTTGCCCTGTGTTCTTCCCATTACAAGCAGGTCAAAATCATCATCTTCAATAAGAGCGTCCTCAAATCTCATTTCTGCGTAATCCGCCTTGGAAACACCTGCAGGAATAGGATTTTCCTTTGACATTTCCGCACGTGCGATTTCTTCACGCACATCGCCAAGGGTCGTATCCACCTTTACCCCAAGTACTTCATTAAGATTGGAATTCGCGTCAGCATCTACTGCAAGAACAGGACCTTTTCCCTGCTCACAGAGATATTGAATCAGCATTCCGCATAAAGTTGTTTTTCCTACGCCGCCTTTTCCGGCGACAGCAATTACATGTGCCATAAAACCTGATGCCTCCTGATTATACTAATGTACGCATACCGCTTCTGTCGATGATTTCAGATACATCTTTCCATTTATTTAATGCATAAAGATGAATGCCATTTACGCCAAGAGCACGATATTCGTCAATCTGTCTGATTGTGTATTCGATTCCCTCTTCTTTGAATCTTGCTTTCTTTCCTTCAACGTCTGCATCGAATGGTTCTTTGTCAAACGGATTCGGGAAGATCCAGTTTCTGGAAATGATTTCGCAGAGTTCACGCGGCATTACGCAGGCATTACGTGAAAGAGCCATGTTGATTGTAGCTGCCTGGTCAAGGATTGGCATGATACCTACATCTACAGGCATAGTAATGCCAGCTTCACGGATTGCATCCAGCCAGTATTTAAACTGTTCCATATCCCAGCAAAGCTGTGTCATGATGTAATCTGCACCATTATCCTGTTTCTGTTTCAGAACTGCAATATCAGATTCAAGGCTTCTGCAGGAGATGTGTCCTTCCGGAGAACCTGCAACTGCAATTTCAATCTTATCGCCAAACTCTTTGCGCACATATGCTACCAGATCTGTTGCATATGCGAAATCTCCGCCTGTTCCTGTCCATCCGAAAGGAAGGTCTCCGCGAAGTGCAAGCATATGGTCAACGCCATTGTCAAGATAGTTCTGTAACTGATCTTTGATGCCTTCTGCTGTGTTTCCGATACATGTGAAATGTGTTACCGGGATTGTACCTGCATCTTTAATCATTTTACATACGTCCATATTTTTACCAACGTTTGTTCCGCCGGCTCCGTATGTACAGGAAATATATTCCGGTTTATATTTGCAAAGATGCTCAATTGTTCCCGGAAGATTTTCCATACCTTTGTCTGTTTTTGGTGGGAACAGCTCAAAGGAAAGGAGCATTTTCTCTTTCATTGCTTCTGATAATTTCATAGTTACGTACCTCCACGTCTTTTTTTATTGATCCAAAGGCTTTCGCCTTGCAGATTCCGCATATTCAAAGTGCATTTAAAACTCACTCACAGGAAAGTTTCACAATGCTGTTTGCCAGATCTACCATAAGAATGCTTCCTTCCACAACTCTCTCGTCTCCCATAATATCTCTGAGAACGATACGGTTTCCGTCCACATCAATACGGCTCACATTTTTAAAGATAACAGAGTCATCGCTCTGTTTATAAACAGTTGCAAGACACATTTCTCACTCCTCCTTACTTCAGTTCTTCTTTTACAAGAGTAAGGGCAAGACCAAGACGCATATTTCCCTTCTGGAAATCGGAAACACCTTCTTTAATGGTTTTTGCTGCTGCTTCCATTCCCATTTTCTGAAGGTTATCTGCCATCTGATCAAGCTCTGCTGCATGATGCTCGTTGTGCTGGAGCATATAAGTCAAAAGAGCAACTGTCTCATTCTTGCAGTCTCCTCCCTCACAGGAACCACAGTGAGTATGTCCGCATCCCTCATCATGAGTATGCTCATGGCCTTCTCCTGCTTCGTGGCTGTGTGTATGTGTATGCTTCACACCATCTTCATGAGTATGCTCATGGCTGTGCTCATGACCGTGGTGAATCAGATTTCCGTTTTCATCTTTGATTAAATGCATAAATACTCCTTTCTAATCTGTCATAACCCTCTTTTCCCTAAAAAAGAGCAAAGTTGTGACAAGAATTTATCAATTACATTCATTATACATCTTTCCACTGGTATTATCAAGGATATTATATGAAATATTTCTCAATAATTCTTCTTTTTTCCCAGTAAATAACTGTGATTTTCGACGATGAACTGTGATTTTTTTAACCTGTTTGTCTTGTTTTTAACAATTTTCTTGTAGTAAATTTGTAACATAAATGATGTGATTCTTTCACATTTTTATGGTATACTTTACCAGATACAAGATACATAACTGTTTTTGAGGAGGAATGAACCGTGAAACAGACTGTTTTTCTGAACAACAACAGAGAAATGCCCCTTTTAGGACTGGGTGTATATAAACTGACTGACCATACAGAAGCAGAAACCGCCATTTCATCTGCAATTCACTGCGGATACCGACTGATAGACACTGCCTCTGTATACAAAAATGAAGAACTCGTAGGACATGCCATAGAAAAATCAGGAATCCCCCGAAGAGAATTGTTTCTCACCACAAAGGTGTGGAACACTGCACAGCGCCTTGGCGATATTGAAGGCTCTCTCTCCAGAAGTCTGGAACGCCTGAAAACAGATTACGTAGATTTATACCTTATACACTGGCCTGTTCCCGGCTGTTACACAGGAACCTGGCTTGAAATGGAAAAGCTCCTGGAAAGCGGACGTGCCCGTTCTATCGGCGTCAGCAATTTCGAGATCCGCCACCTGGAAGAATTAAAGCACGTTTCCGGTATTGTACCTGCTGTAAACCAGATTGAATGTCACCCTTTATGCTACCCCAGGGAATTGATTGAATACTGCCAAGATAACAACATACAAGTACAGGCATATGCTCCCCTTGGAAGAGGCGCATATCTCGACAACGACGTCATGTGCGTCCTAGGGACAAAATATGCAAAAACTCCTGCACAGATCGGACTTCGATGGGCAGTACAGAAAGGAATCTCCGTTATTCCGAAATCCTCTAATCCAGAACGAATCTTAAGCAACTGTGAAATTTTTGACTTTGAAATCGCAGAAGAAGATATGGCGATTATTGATACCTTAAACGAAGACTTAAGAACTTCCGGTATCCCAGAAGACTTAAGAGACATTCCTTTTTAACACATCCATTGCCGTCACATTTCTTTTACAAAAATCTTTCCGCAAGAAAGGCAGATGCACACTCGCATCTGCCTTTTCTGTTCCTTTTATTCCCACGGAAGCATGGGAGTCTCTACTTTTTTATCACGAAGCATCAGGTCCATCACTGCCTCCGATGCCGCTTTCCCCTCAAAAAGCACTTTATTTACCTCTGTGATGATTGGCATTTCCACTTCGTATTTTTCAGAAAGCCCCTTTGCAGCCTTTGCAGAATACACACCTTCCACTACCATCTGCACTTCCTTCATCGCTTCTTCCATTGTGCGGCCCTGTCCTATAAGGAATCCGGCTTTTCTATTTCTGCTGTGCACACTTGCACAGGTAACAATCAAATCTCCCATTCCCGAAAGCCCATAGAAGGTTTCTGATTTTGCACCCATTTTTACACCGAGTCTTGCAATCTCTGCAATTCCTCTTGTAATGAGAGCCGCCTTTGTGTTATCTCCATACCCAAGACCATCTGCTGTTCCTGCCGCCAGAGCTATTACATTTTTAAGAGCCCCGCCCAGTTCCACACCGAGAATATCAGGAGTGGTATACACACGAAATACAGGGCTCATGAAAATCCCCTGAAGATATTCTGCAGTCTCTCTTGTACGGCTGCTTACTACACAGGTGGTCGGAATCCCCTTTCCCACTTCCTCAGCATGGCTTGGACCGGAAAGAACGCTGACGTCTGCATTCGGAATTTCCTCTTCTATAATCTCACTGAGCGTCATAAGTGTTTTTTCTTCCACACCTTTTGCCACATTTACAATTTTCTGATGATTTCTTACAAACGGTACCATCTGGCGAGCGGTACTTCTCGTAAATGGAGACGGAACTGCCAGAACTGCCACATCCGGCTCTTTCAGGCACTTTTCCAAATCCGTGGTGATTTCCATTTCGGCCGGAAGAATTACCCCCGGAAGTTTGGAGGTATGCTCTCTTTTCTCACGGAGCATCTCCACCTCATGTTCAAGAGCCGACCAGAGTGTCACTTCATGCCCGTTATTATGAAGCAGTAAAGAAAGCGCAGTACCCCAGCTTCCCGCTCCTAATACACTGATTTTTGCCATATATTTCACCCTTACCCTTTCTTCCCGGTTTTTCCCAGGAAAATCTTATTTTCAGTACCCGCAAGAAGGCGGCGAATATTTGCCCTGTGACGAAACAATGCCAGCAGCGTAAGCGCTGCCATAACTCCATACAGCTCCATCGTATGAGGCGCATCCATACCGTAGCTTCCCATCTGTCCCAAAATCACCATGCAGATAAACGCCGCCACATAAGCACTGATGGAGCATAAAGACACATAATGCGTTGCAAAAAACAATCCAAAAAACACAACAAAGCAGACTGCAAAAATTCTCCAGTCAAAAGCAAGGAGCAGACCTACTGATGCAGCAATCCCCTTTCCCCCTTTAAACTTCAGATAAACAGGAAAATTATGTCCCAAAATACAGCCTGCTGCCGCATAAAGACTTAAAAGCGGAAGAATTTCCCCGTAGTCTTTTCCAAAAAGTGCTTTTACGATCCAAATAGCTACCACACATTTCAGGCAGTCGCAGAGAAGCGTGATTGCCCCCGCTTTTTTGCCGAATGTGCGAAGTGCGTTTGTCGTTCCCGCATTTCCGCTTCCATGTTCCCGTATATCTGTCTTATGCAGTCTTCCAATAATATAGGAAGTCTGAAACAATCCGCATATATATCCTATTGCCAAGCAAATCAAGCGTTCCATAATCTTTTTATTCCTTCTCTCCCCGCTCCCGGATAATAAACTTAAGGGAAGTTCCCCGGAATCCAAAAGCGTCCCGTACTTTATTTTCGATATATCTTGTGTAAGAAAAGTGCATCAGCTCTTTATCATTTACAAATATCACGAAAGTAGGCGGCTTTACCCCAACCTGGGTCATATAGAAAATCTTAAGCCGTTTTCCCTTGTCAGAAGGCGGCTGCTGCATGGCAACTGCCTCAGAGAGAATTTCATTTAACACACCCGTCTGCACACGAAGGGTCTGGTTCTCGATAACTGTGTCAATTGTCTCGAACAGCTTCGGAATCCTCTGTCCCGTTTTTGCAGAAATAAATATAATCTCCGCATAAGGCATATAGGCGAGCACTTCCCGGATACGGTTTGTGTGCTTGTAAATAGTCTTGTCATTTTTTTCGATGGCATCCCATTTATTCACTGCAATAATCACGCCTTTTCCTCTTTCATGGGCGATTCCTGCAATTTTTGCATCCTGCTCGGTAACCCCTTCTGTCGCATCGATCATAAGAACAACAATACTTGCGCGTTCTACTGCCGTCACTGTACGGATTACGCTGTATCGCTCAATCTCCTCTTTTACCTTTCCTTTTCTTCGAAGGCCGGCAGTATCTATGAAAATATAATCACGTCCCTGCCATTTTACCTTTGTATCTACTGCGTCTCTTGTGGTTCCCGCAATGTCAGAAACAATGACACGTTCCTCACCTAAAAGCTTATTTACAAGAGATGATTTTCCCACATTCGGTTTCCCTACGATGGCAATCTTCGGTATATCCTCATCTTCCTCTTCTCCCGCACCTTCCGGGAAATGTTTTACAATTTCGTCCAGCATATCGCCGATTCCCATACGGTTCGCTGCAGAAACAGGCACAGGCTCTCCGATTCCAAGATTGTAAAACTCATATACATCCATCATATATTTCTGCATACTGTCTACTTTATTTACCACGAGAACAACCGGCTTTCCGCTTCTTCTCAGCATATCTGCCACTTTCGCATCAGAATCCACAAGTCCCTGATGCACATCTGTAATAAAAACAATTACATCTGCCGTATCAATGGCAATCTGTGCCTGTTCTCTCATCTGGGAAAGAATAATATCGCTGCTGTCCGGCTCAATTCCCCCTGTATCAATCAAAGTAAAATTTTTATCAAGCCAATTAACGTCCGCATAAATTCGGTCTCTTGTAACGCCCGGTGTATCCTTTACAATAGAAATTTTCTCACCTGCCAGCGCATTAAACAGTGTGGATTTCCCCACATTGGGTCTTCCCACAATTGCAACTACCGGTTTGCTCATACATTTGTCTCCTTTTTCGTTCTTTCTGCTCAGGCGAGCCGATTACTGCATCTACCAGATCACTGCCGCCGCTGTCTACTACTGTAATGGGAACTTTAAGCTCCCCGGAAAGCTCTGAAAGTGTCACATCATCAAGAAATATTTCCTCCCCATCCCGCAGCATACTGCATGGAAGGAAAAGACGCTCTCCCAGTTCTTTTCCCTTTAACTGCTCTTTTAAGTCCTGTCCGGTGATCAGACCGGAAACTGTAATATTTTCCCCGAAAAAGTGGTTGACTACAGGCTGCACTTCCACACATACTCCAGGGAATTTTTTCTGAATGCTTTCCATGTGTTTTTTCAGGAACGGCGCTGCCAGAAGTCCGGTTGCCAGAGTTCCCCGAACCTGTCTTTCATCGCCTTCTTTCTCAGCAAGGCACTCCCCAACCTCAGCATCCAAAAGGCGGAGCATTCCCACTCCGTTTTCAAGCTGAAGATACCCGTCGTACCGCTCTTCCTCCGGAAGTTCTTCTCCCGCAAGAATATACCATTCATCTGATGCATGAATAAAATGGATTCCGTGTTTCTTCATCATTTTTTCCTGCCAGCAATGAATCGTTTTTAAAACCTCTTTTGCATCCTCTCTGTCAAACGGCTCAAGAGGATAAAGACCGTCTCTGAATTTGGAAAGTCCCACCGGCACTACAGAAACACTCTGAAGCACAGGAGCATACTCAGAAAGTTTTGAAAGGCTGTATTCCAGTTCTTCCTTATCATTCACTCCTTTACAGAGAACAATCTGTCCATTCATAGTAATTCCCGCTTTATAAAGCACATCTACTTTTTTGAGCGCCTCCCCCGCAAAACGGTTATGGAGCATCTCACAGCGAAGCTTCGGGTTCATCGTCTGAAAAGAAATATTGATCGGTTCCAGATGATACCGAATAATCCGTTCAATATTATGGTCACTCATATTGGTAAGAGTTACATAATTTCCCTGCAGGAAAGAAAGTCTTGAATCATCATCCTTAAAGTAAAGGGTATCACGCATTCCCGGTGGCATCTGGTCAATAAAACAGAAAATGCACTTATTACAGCAGGAACGATATTCGTCCATCAGTCCGTTTTCAAATTCCACTCCAAGATCTTCTTCATACTCCTTCTCCACCTCAAGCTCCCACACTTCTCCGTCCGCTTTTTCAATCAGAAGCTCCACATATTCTTCGTTCATAAGATAGCGGTAATCAAACACATCCTCAACAGGCTGTCCGTTTACAGAAAGAAGAGCGTCTCCGGGAGCAAGCTCAAGTTCTTCTGCAATACTTCCTGGAAGCACAGAAGAAATAATATGCTTCTTTTCTTTTTTCATGTTCACCTCAACTGAAGCAGTTTTCAATTCTGCCTGTCTATCTTTAAAAAGGGCATTGATACCCATAATTTATCATTATCTTCATTATCATACCAATTTTCCGGGTAAATTACAAACATTAATTTTATCTTTTTTTATCTAGTGTCATAATTGCTCGCAACCCCTGTATTTACAAGGCTTTTCGCTTCATCTGCATTTGTCTATATTTATTCTTACCGGGGTAAAAAACAGGTTATACCCTTTTTACCGGGGTAAAAATCGGGGTAAAAATGGGGTGAAAATAGCACAAAAAGCCGCAAGGATAATTCCCTACGGCTTACATCTTTACATTCTGGCAGCTTTCTTTTTTAACGCTTCATGCTTTCCTGCTGCATTTCCTTTTCTCAACTCACTGTATATATTTAACGTTGTACTGGCATCCTTATGCCCCATAATGCTCTGAATATACTTTATATCATCCATAGTATTTTCCCCGGATACATTCTCGCATAACCAACAACAGAAGGAATGACGGAAGGTGTGGGGTGTGGCTTCTATGTTTGCCCCTGTTTCCTTATTAAAGGCTGTTATAATCCTTTTCAAAAGATGTTCCATTGTAACCGGTGGCGTCAAGTGGCTCCTACTATTCACAAATAAAAATACCTTTGTATTATCCACTTCAATCTTCGGCTTATTTACTGTTACGACTTTACCCCACCCAGCTTCTTCCCGCATTTCCAGAAGAATTTTCTTTACATCTCCCAGCATTGGTATTTCTCTGATTCCGTTTTCTGTCTTTGGACTTCCTATCATAAATTGATAACGCCCATCTATTTGAGTGTACGTCAAAGAATGATCTATCGTAATTGTTTCCTTTGCAAAATCTATATCGTACCATGTAAGCCCTAAAATCTCCCCTATACGGCAACCTGTCCATGCCAGAAGATAAAAAAATGGATAATACCTTGTATATTTGTAATTGTTTTGAATATATTCCAGTAGCTCTCTCTGCTGCTCTTCTTCCAAAGCGTGTTTGGTGTTCTGAGGTGAATTAACTCTCTTCTTCACACTTCCGAGACACCTCTCTGCCGGATTGTTTCTAATCAAATTCTTTTTCACAGCCAACTTAAAAGCCCCATTCAAAATGCGATCCGCAACTGCAACAACACCGACCTGCACCGGATTCTTCTTATCGTTTATCATTCCGATGTAAAAATCTTCTACCATATCCGACGTAATTTTATTGACCTTCTTTTTCCCTATTTTGTTTTTGATGTGTGTATTATAAACACTCTCTACATTGTTACAGGTGGTTTGCGCCCAGTATTGCGCCTGTTTCCCTATGTATTCCTCTATGAGCTTACTTACCGTCATACCGGCTTTCCACGCCTTTATATTGTCCTCTATATCCCTTTGAACCCGTTTTTCCATCTCTCTCAAGCTCTCGCCATGTTTCTTCCCTTCTGGTGTTGGGTCTTCCGGTCTCAGTCTCCATGCGTAGGCATCGTGAGAATACCCTTTATCATCATAATATCTGTAGCGGTATCGTCCGGAACTGTCCTGTGATTCTCCTTTTTCCAGTACAATCCCTCTATTATCACGTCTCTTCTCTGCCATATCCTCATTTCCTTTCATGTAAAGCCTAAAAAGGCAGCAGTGTGCCGCCTATCGTTGTTTTATCCCGACAGTATTGGTAGCACGCCGGGGTATTGCTCCACGATCTCATATATAACAAATATCCTGCCACCGTCCCGGATCAGACTGTTGGCGCAGCATAGCCAGGAGCAGCTTCAGGTTTTGCCAGCTCCGGGGTTACGCTCCCCGGCATTGCGCCGGCGCAAAACTTTTATTTTAATTGATGCGGTGCAAGTCCGTTCAACACTTTATTTGTAGCTGTTATGTACGCATCAAGCGGTATTATGCCGTTCACAGCAAAACTCTTTATAAATTCTTTATCTTGCTGCGTAAGATGGTACTTTCCGGTTTTCCTCTCTCTTACAGGAATGTCTTGCATGGCGGTACCTCCTGTTTTTCAAGTAGCAACGGCTTCTGTCTCTCTGTTGTGTCAAACACCACTTGCAGAAATGCCTTTACATTACGTGTTGGAGCATTTGCCAACAACATCAACTTAATCCTCAGGTAATCGTCTGTGGGAAGCGGTGTAAGTTCTCTTATAAACTCAGCCGCTAAACTGTAAACTTTATTCATTTCATCTTTTTTCATAGAAAAAACTTGTCCTTTTCTCCGGAAATACTGTATAATATGGCAGTAATCCGGCTTTTACTTGATTGTCTGGTTACTTGCCCCTGTCAGAATGGCGGTTCTGGCAAGGGCGCTTTTTTATTTTGTGGCTTCATGTACCTGTGAACGTCCGAAGAATCTCGCTTTATATGTAGCTCCGTCCCCTTTACTTCCCCAGATTAACTCTGTTCCAAATAAAGCCTTACTTCCATGAACCACCTCATAGCCAATGGCTTTCCATCCAGCCCAGGTATTTACTTCTTCTGCAATGCCTGCTGCCGATCTGGCTCTCTCAATGCGTTTCTGATTGATTTCCTCAGCCTTGGCAGATAACCATGCTCTGTGAAGCGCTTCCGCAAATGTAACCTGTACTTTACGGAAAATCTTCCATGCTTTTGTCATAATATGGCTTAAATCGTATTTCTTCATGTCATAATTTCCTTTCTATCGAAAAAAACTATAGGCTACGTGGCGTTTTTTCGATTAACTGGTTTTCAGTGGTAAATTGTTCGCCTTTAGGTCTATGTCCCATTCTATAGCCATATAAGGCGCATGTTACGCAAGTACATAACCTTACTTCTATTGCTTGTCCACAACAACAATCAAGGCATTTCTTTCTGATGGCTTTTATCGGTGTCAGTTTAGACATTTTTATTACGCTCCTTTCTCTTTTCTCTATTCCTTAAAGGAAATCCCCTCAGCCCCGGCAGGTCTTAAACCAATCTCGGCAACCTTGTTCCTTTGCTTACCCTTGCCCGGTGTTACGTTGGTGTCTCCGGTACGCTTTCGCCACTTCGTTTTCACCCTTCGCTGTTTGCTGTTCCTTTAACTGTCTTTATTATAGCACTAACTCTAGTACGTGTCTATTGACTTTTTCACTAAGTTTAGTACGTATTCAACGTACTATCTTTGTGCACAATTACACTAGATTTAGTACGTGACAAATGCTATAATATCATTGTAAGGTGGAGAAGGAGATTCTTTATTAAACCGCTCCTCATTATCTAAAGGAAAGAAGGTGTACAAATGGGAATTAGCTTCCGCAAATTAGAAAACCTACTCGTAGAACAAGGAAAAACTTTTTATAGTTTACGAAAAGATAAGATTGTAGGCACTGAAACCATAAAAAAGTTGCAACAAGGCTATGGGATTATTGACACACGTACAATCAGTAATTTGTGCGAATACTTAAACTGCCAACCCGGAGACTTAATGGAGTATGTACCTGATGAAAAATAATTTTATAATAAACATTCCGGAATATGATGGTATAGGAGTTTATGCTTTAATTAACAACCAAACCGGAAAAATGTATATAGGTTCTTCACAAAACATACATCAGCGCATAATACAACACAAATCATCTCCGCCATCTGGAATTAAAGAGGACATCCAACAAGGAAATATGTTTTCTGTAAAAATATTAGAAATGCTTCCTTACGGCTGTAATCAATTTGAGTTATTTAATCGTGAATCATACTATATTCAAAAATATGATACACTAAACAAAGGGTATAACCGGGCGAAAACAACATGCTCCGCAAAAGAAGAACTTCTAACATCTCTTGAACATTTTAAGAATAATACCGAGATGTCGGAATATATCAAAAATATTATCTCAAAACGCGAACGACCTATTTTACCAAAGAGATACAATGCAACTCATAGCATTCAGATTGATGAATCACGTTTTGCAATACTTCAAGCCCATGCAGCAGAACACGGCGAAAGCGTCAATGCCTTTATCAATCGTGCCATTAATGAAACTATGGAACGTGACCAGAATAAATAGGTGTGTCCAATTTTGGACTCTCCACTCGATTCTCAATAACGTTTTGTTACTGAGATAAAGGCAATTTTGCCCTCACCTCAAACCACGGGCATTTTCCCTTCGTTAAGGAAAGCGCAATCTTGCGAGGGTGTGCGTGTTATTCCTACCCTTACAAAATGACGGCGCAATTTTGCTCTGCCACTTTGTTTCGGTCTGGGGAATTTCCCCCAATCCACTTTCGCCCCGGTGTTGCTGTTCTGGAAACACCATGACATAAACCCATAGAAGGAGAGTTCCCGGCTTTTCAGTTTTGGCTGATCTGCCGGGGCTTTTCTCTGTTCAGAGTTCTGATCTAGTCAAGGGCATCGTTTTTCTCTACTCCCTTTCGTTTTAAAGTCGTGAAACACGACGGTAAGATTCAACTCACAGCCATTTGGCTCTCAGTCATTGCCTATATCAGATCTAGCGAGTCAGTACAGGCAGCAGGTGGGGTTATTACTGGTAAGGGCGCCTTATTATGACAGGACAAAACATCCCCTCTCACGCGCGCGTAGAAATAACTCCGGGGTCACCCCTACATTCCCGTTCTTCAATAAATAAATTCACTGAGAGAATGAGGTGGGGGTATCTCCTTTTTTTAGGGTGTCCAGAATGTCCATATAGTCAAACTTCTCTTGCTTCCCTCTTGGTTCAACGTTAGCATTAGTCAGCATTATTCTCGGCGTTCGCTCGGAGTTCGTTCACACTGGTTCTGTGTTTTACCGTAGCCCTTTTAAAGTTGTGAAATGCAATGTTAAAATTCTACTGTAATCCATTTGAGCTTAAGCTGGCACGCCAATATTGGCAAACCTCGCTTTTTTCCACGCGCGTTATCGTGTCAAAAAAATATTGATTCACAAGCATACAGGACAGTGTTTTCTTTCTGTCTGTAAGGCGAACGCCAAAACGAGCGTTGTTCTCTCTATTCCCCTTCAATGTCAGGTTTTGTAAGGTTTTCAAGCTTCTATTCGTTTCGTTTTGGTGTTGTTTTGGAAGCCCCCTCTGCCTGCTGCCGCCCAAATGGGCTTAACCGCTTCTTTTTGTAACATAATTTCCTTCAGGCGTTGCTGTTCTAAAGGTATGCGCTTTTCGTTGTGTGAAATATGAAACGTTCGGGATTCGTGGTTTTGGAAAACTGCGTATTTACGTTCTTTTACAGTATTCCAATCGCCTTTTTACCTTAACATTTCTTAACACCTGTGTTCGCTCACTGTTCACGCGCGTAACCATGTCCGGATATACGCTCCCCCCTTCCAGAAAGCCAGTCTGAAAAACTTCGTAACCAACTGTCTACCCTCATCTTCATGGATCCCGTTTCATGAACCCCGGTGTGGTAGTTCATATCTCAAATCAGACTCTACAACCTGTTCAATGATTTCCAAATCTTCTTCTGTAAGCTCTCCACTCTTCTTTTTCCATAGTCTTATATAATCCTCCTGTAATTCCGCTCTTCTCCTGCTTTCTTCCTCTTCATCTGCCTCAATTCGCTTTAAAGCAATCTTTTCTGTGGAACTTGTCCAGGTACGATTGAAGGAGGAAACCCCATTCCCATGCAGAGCGCTGTTGTAAATTCGTCCATCTTCCAGAAATCCCTCAAGGATTCTCGCCTTGCTGGGCTTTCGAAGCTCTCTAAGCCCTTTATATTCCCATTGCCTTACTGCTTCCACAGATATTCCCAACTGCTGCCCTATCTCCTTAAAGGCCAATTCCTCCCGGTATCTCTTCCGGATTATCTCCGGTTCATTCCCCGGTAGTGTATCCACCATAGACCAGAGAACAGCACAAAGCTGCTCTGCCTGGATTTTCTCTATGGTCCGCTCTTCCTCATCAACGGCAGCAGGCAGCAGGTCATACAGAGTTTTTTCTGTTTCTTCTCCTACAGGCACATCCAGGCTTCCAATCTGCGCCATTATACGGGCTTTATGGACTTTATTCAACATCTTCTCGCTAACCCCGTAAAAGCAGCAAATTTCCTCGTCTGATGGGCTTCTGTTGTAATCCTGCTGCCATTCCTGCACTATCCTGTTATATTTCCGGATTCTCTCCTGTATGTGTTCTGGAAGGCGCACGATACCATTACCTTTGATATACCGGACAATATACTGTTTTATCCAGTAATACGCATAATGTAGGAACGTCACGCCCTCGTCTGGATTATAGTGCCTTACTGCTTCATTAAGCCCCAAATACCCCTCCTGTTCCAAGTCCTCTACTTCTGCAAATGCTTTGTACTGATTAACTATCTTATGGATAAAACCCCGGTTCTGCTGCCAGAGCCGCAGCATATTGTCCGCTACATCTTCCCCGACTTGAATCTTTTCTACAAGTTCTTCGTTAGTCATGCCTTCCCCTTTCTGCCCCGACTTACTCCGGGAATTGCTGCAGATATTTTCTTGCGCTCTGTAATGCTTCCATAGTCCCCATGGATCTGTTCTCTAATGTCCGAATAAACCCCATCACTTCACTTCTATTCGCCGGCAAATAATAACCGCCCGGTGGCACTGTACTGGAAAGAATGACTGCACCACTCCGGCGCTCCCTCTCAATCTGCTTCTGTACAGCCCTTACACTATCAAGCCCAGTTACTGCTGCCAGATATTCCGGTGATAATGCGTTCTGTATTCCTGTATGTAATAATTCTTCTATCATCCTATTTCCTTTCTGCCGGAACCATGATATGATTGCCTTGTGGTGTGCATGGCTCCGGTCTTGTACTGCTTGCCCCTCGGGAAAGTTGCCGCTTTCCTTTGGGGCTTTTTATTTAGTCTTTCAGTAACTCCTTCAAAAATTGTTCTTGTTCTTTTTGCGCGTTCCTTCTCCGGATGCTTTCTTCTGGCATTTGTAAAACAATCGAGCCTTTTACAATTCGATCTATAACCCTGCCGGATACTTTTAGCTGATCCGGCGGATAGTTAGAAGTAAAGAAAGTTATTTTCCCTTCGGTTTGCCGCTCGTCAATCAACCGGAACAACTCTTGCTCTTGCCACTCTCCATTTCTCTGTGTCCCTATATCATCCAAAACAAGCAACGAACAGGTTCTATACACCTCGCTTGCATCCTCTATTCCCCGCTGCCGGTTATAGCTTTCTCCAACCGCTTTTAAATAATCCGGTGTGGTTATGAATTTCATTTGCAAATCGTATTTAATCATAATCGACCGAGCAAGACAGCAGGAAAGAAGCGTCTTACCACTCCCCGTTGCTTTGCTCCACAAGTACAAGCCTTTTCCCTGTTTCTCACATATTGGATATTTTTCAAAATATTTGGTAATAACCTTTTTCAATACGTTTACATTGCCGCTATATATGTCAAACCGAAACGAATCAAGGTCTGTATCATGGTATTTGGCAGGAACCCCCGTTGGATTATTGCTTATCTTCTTCTTCCTACACACAGGGCAAGGTTCACATACAATATAGCTATTTTTATCCCGACTTGTTATGTATCCTGTTCCATTGCATTTCGGGCACTCATTCCCAGAGTTTAACGCTGCATTCGCTGTATTCTGTCTGTACACTGCTTGCCTGTCCCCTTTCTTCTGGCGTTCTGTCTTGATAATTGCCATCTAACACCTTTGCCATATTGCTGTCTTTGATTAACCAATCAAACGTTGCTGACCAATTCCGGTCATTTTGTCCTTTAAGAAATCTGCTTGCTTCTGCCATCTCAAAAAGTTTCTGGAAATCTTCCAACGTGTACGTTCTAAAACGCGCCTTAATAGCTTTTTTTCTGTTCTCTGATAACTTAGTAAGTCGTGGAAATGACACGCAAGTGTTATTATACATATCAGCTATTTGCTGATATTCTATATTATCTCTGTTATTGTTTATATTGTTAATGTTTATACTGTTATTGTTAGTTTCCTTATGAGCCGTATACCGTTTAACCGTATCCTCATTTTGGGTATACGGAAAATCGTGTATTACAACCTCGTGAGTTAAACTATATACAGTCCTTCCAAATTTTCCGTTTTCTCCCTCTGACTGTCTTTTTTCTACAACCCCAGCCGCAACCAATGCGTTTATATGTCTGTAAAAGGTATCTTTCCCCATTCCCATTTCCTTAAGAATCAAATCGACACTTGGAAAACATTCGTCTTTATCCCCGCAAAAAGAAGCGAGATACGCATACAATCCCTTTGCTGCCGGGGTTAATTTATTATTTCTTGTAACGTCTTGAAATACCACGCCATAAGCTCCTTTCTTCATTCATTTACGTTGCTCCTCTCACTCTGAAATACTGTCCATATAGGCATCTACTTTAGTGAAATTAATTAAATAACATTTACCTATCTTAATCTCTGCCCCAGCTTCTCCGGCAACCTTTCTCATGGTGTTCTTGCCAAGTCCATACCTCATGCACGCCTGGTCAATCTTGCCTGTTTTTGCATCCGGTTCAAATAGTTCTGTTTTTCGCATAATTCATATCTCCTTTTTTGTTTTTTAACATTGTTTATAGTTTCTGTCTGTGATAATATTATACCGTGAAAGCGAATAAAATTAAAGCATTTTAAGATTAACACTTTAATTAAATTATCTTTTGAGATTCTTCACTACAGCGAATAATTCTTCACTACAGTGAATAAAAATCCATTAAAAAAGGAGCGTTAAACATGAAAATTAACATTGAATGCGGAAAGCGTTTAAAAGCGTGTAGAATGGCAGCAGGCATGAATCAAAAAGAATTTGCAAAAAAAGCAGGATATAGCGTCCAGCAAATCTGTTTTATTGAAAAAGGGAAGAGAGCCTTAACACCAGAAGCAGCTGCTATTTTTAGTCAAAAATTAAACGGTGTTCGTCCAGAATACCTATTATGTAAAGACGATCAAATGTACGAAAAACAAAAAAGAGAAGCTGACACTCTTGCATACCAAAAAGTCAACTGCTTAGATACTTTATTCAATTTTATTAATTATGATCTATACGACATTATGGAAGAATATGAAAGCGCTTCAGGGATAGGACTGTTCGGGGATCCTATGCGATTAAGAGAAAAATGTATTTTAAGAACTCCTGAAGGTGAATTGTTCACCTGTTCCAACGAAAATATCAACGAATTGGCAGAAGATATTTTAAATTATATATCAATGAGACTCGAAAAATGGTTGATTCCTAAATGCACCACACCTACATCTGAAGAAATTGAGAATGCAGGATTATTAATAAAAGAAACTAATAATAAACTTCCACAAATATTTAACGGAAGTGTAAAAATTCCCAGTTCATCACATAAACCCACAGAAGAAGAATAATTCGTAACATAAAAATGCCCCGGCAGCAGGTGTAAATTCCTGTTACCGGGGTAAAATCTAGGGTAAATTAAAAAATTGTTCTCTGAAATGCCTATAAACAGGGCATTACGTGTTATTTTACCAATTTTCCGGGTAAAAATCAATAAATTCCTTGACGATATTTAGGGCAAATGTTATAAATAAAGGTAGAGCTTTATTTTTTTAAGAAAATTTAACATCATACTTAGGAGGATACTATGCCAAACATAGAATTATTGGAGAAATCTATGCCTGTTGCCCCTATTCGTATTGCCGCACTGGCAGGCTGCCGCGAGCTTGCAGAAGAAGTAGACAGGAAGCTGGTAAAATTCCGCAAGGAGCTTGTTTCCAAAAAACAGCTCAGCATTATCCCACAGGGATACAGTGAGAGCACTTTCCTTGTAGACTGCGAATGTCCGCGTTTTGGTACAGGTGAAGGAAAAGGTTATATCAAAGAGTCTGTCCGTGGTACAGACCTTTATATCATGGTTGACATTACAAATTACAGCCTTACCTATTCTGTATGCGGTCATGAAAACCACATGTCCCCGGACAATCATTATCAGGACTTAAAGAGAATTATCTCTGCAGCCACCGGAAAAGCACACAGAATCAATGTTATCATGCCGTTTCTTTATGAAGGCCGTCAGCACAGACGCTCCAAAAGAGAATCTCTTGACTGTGCTCTTGCATTAAAGGAACTGAGCGACATGGGCGTTTCCAATATCATTACTTTTGACGCACATGACCCGCGTGTACAGAATTCCATTCCTCTGAATGGATTTGACAACTTTTTCCCGACTTACCAGTTCTTAAAAGCACTCGTACGCAGTGTTCCTGATTTCCATGTAGATAATGACCATCTCATGATTATCAGTCCTGATGAAGGCGCAATGTCAAGAGCCGTATATTTTTCCAATATCCTTGGGGTAGATATGGGTATGTTCTACAAACGCCGCGATTACTCTACTATCGTAAACGGCAAAAACCCGATTGTGGCCCATGAGTTCCTTGGAGACTCCGTAGAAGGAAAAGATGTTGTCATTATCGACGATATGATTTCCTCCGGAGAAAGTATGCTTGACGTGGCAAAACAGATTAAAGAACGTCATGCAAACCGCGTATTTATCTGCACAACCTACGGTCTTTTTACAGACGGTCTTCATAAATTTGATGAATACTACGAAAAAGGCTGGATTGACAAGGTAATCACCACAAACTTAAATTACCGTATCCCTGAGCTTCTGGAAAAACCATATTATGTAGAAGCAAATATGAGCAAATACATGGCAAGCATCATCGATATCATCAATCATGATGTATCTGTAGAAAAAGTTCGTTCCAGCAACGAAAAGATCATGGATCTTATGAAACGCCTGAAAGGCTAAAAAAGCGCATCTTAAAAGCGGTAGCTTCCGGTTTTCCGAAAAGCTGCCGCTTTTTTATGTTTATCTATTTCTCCTGTTTTCTTATACCCAAAAACGCCGCCAGATTCCCCCTCTTTCCTTTTGACGCTCTGTGAGAAAAAAGAAATTCCGGATTGTGGCAGGTACAGATGCCGGGCATGGAAATATGACTTTCCTGTATTCCCGCCTCTATCATGATTATTCTGTTTGCCTCCCATAAGTCAAGCTGGTATTTTCCGTTATCTTTTTTATAAAAAAGAGACTCCCAGTCTTTCTTCTGAAAACTTTTCTTAAATTCTTCTATTACATCCTCGCTTACTTCATAACATTCCTGACAGATGGATGGCCCTATGGCACTGTATATGTCCTCCGGCCTTGTCCCGTAAGTTTCTCTCATTTTTTCTACTGTCACAGCGCCGATTTTCCCGGCAGTTCCCCGCCATCCGGAATGAGAAAGTCCCACTGCCCCATGTATCGGATCCACAAAGAAAAGCGGGACACAGTCTGCATAAAACGTTGCAAGAACAAGCCCCGGAACATTCGTCACCATACCATCCACATCTGTATATGGACGCGGCCTTGTAATGCCGTTTCCTCTGTCCTCCTCTGTTATCACACGCACATTTGTGGTGTGCGTCTGATCCGAGGTCACAATGTCCTCACAAGAAAATCCCAACGCATCTGCCATCCGCCTGTAATTTTCTCTGACTGCCTCTTCTGAATCCCCTCTTGTAAAGCTTAAATTCATAGAGGAATAAATCCCTTCACTAACTCCTCCAAGCCTTGTGCTGAAGCCATGCACCACTTGCGGAATTTTTTCAAAAGAAGGATAAGAAAGGTACGTAACGCCATTCTTCTCTCTTACCTCCATTTTTCCTTCCTGTTCTCTGTTCCAGATAATTTCCAAAGCCATCCTCCTTACAAGCAAAAATCAAAGGCATTCTTTATCCAGGAAATCTTTTCTTCCTTCCCATCAATCCCCACTGCGTCAAATCTGCAGGAAACGTCCATGCTTCCTACTTCGCAGACAAGATAATATCCGGCAGCTCTGCATATCCTTTTCTGTTTTCTTCTGTTTATCGCCTCAAGAGAAGTTCCCTTTTCTATTCCCTGCCTGTATTTCACTTCCACGAACACAAGAAACTCTCCGTCTCTGGCAATCAGATCGATTTCTCCCTGCCTGCACCTGTAGTTTCTCTCAAGAATAAAAAGTCCCTGTTTTTCCAGATATTCTGCCGCCAGCTTTTCATAACGGGCTCCTGTCTGCCTCCTGTTTTCATTTCCACTCAGCAAAATCTCCCCCATTCCCCAAAAAACTCACACAAAATGTCCGATAAAAGAATTTCTGTGAATAGGGCTTGGACCATATTTTTTCAAAGCTTCAATATGCGCTGCTGCTCCATATCCCTTATTGGACGCAAATCCATACTGTGGCATGATTTTATCATACTCTTCCATCATTCTGTCTCTCGTGACTTTTGCCACAATACTTGCAGCTGCAATCGATACGCTTTTTGCATCTCCCTTTATAATAGGAACCTGGGGAAGGATAATCTCCGGTATGGTTACTGCATCATTTAAGAGAATCTGCGGCGTAACAGAGAGTTTTCCCACAGCCTCCCGCATTGCCTCATAAGTCGCCTGCAGAATATTAATTTCATCAATCCTTGCAGGAGATGCCATTCCAATTCCAACTGAAACAGCCTCTTTCATAATCACTTCGTAAAGCTCTTCCCTTTTTTTTGCAGTGAGTTTTTTGGAATCGTTTAAATAAAGAATCTGACAGTCCTTTGGAAGAATCACAGCACACGCCACAACCGGACCTGCAAGAGGTCCTCTTCCCACTTCATCAATTCCACACACATATCCAAGATGCTCATACTTTCTTTCGTACTGCTTCATCTCTTCTGTTCGAACAAGCTCCGCCTGATAAGCCGCTTCTTTTTTCTCATATTTTACAATGAGTTTTTGTACCCCACTTCTGCTGTCCTCACTGTATTTTTTAAAAAGAATCGGATATTCTTTCGGAGAAGCGTTTTCAAATTCCTCTTTTATCTCCTGAATTTTAATCATGTCCCGCTCCTTTAAGCCCACTCAAGAGTAATGCGTCCGATTTTTCCGCTTCTGAATTCTTCAAAAAGAATCCCTGTGGCTTTTGTGTAATCCAGTTCTTCTCCTTTTTTCAGACAGCCTCTGACTCTTGCAATCTCTCCCAGCAGTTCCACCGGCTGTCCTTCCTCTGTAATATTATAGCGTTTCGCAAGTGCACCGGGATAATTTTGACAAAGATAAGAAATCAACTCAAGCGCCAGTTCTTCCATATTCAGTATCTCGTCCTTTACGGAACCGATAAAAGCAAGACGTTTTCCAACCTCCTGATCCTCGAATTTTGGCCAGAGGATTCCCGGCGTATCAAGAAGTTCCACATTTTTATTCAGACGAATCCATTGTTTTCCTTTTGTAACACCTGGCTTGTTTCCTGTTTTTGCGCAAGCCTTTCCCGCAAACGTATTAATAAATGTAGATTTTCCCACATTGGGGATCCCCGCAACCATCGCACGGATCGGTCTGTTCTTAATTCCCCTTTTTCTGTCTCTCTCCGTTTTTTCCTTGCACGCTTCCTGAATCACATTCTGCACCACTTTCATGCCTGCACCATTTCTGGAATCAACTTTTACCACATAAAAGCCTTTTTCCTGAAAATATGCCTTCCACGCCTCATTCTGTGCCTCATCTGCAAGATCTGCCTTATTCAGAAGAATCAACCGTGCCTTATTTTTTCCGATTTCATCTATATCCGGATTTCTGCTGGAAAGCGGCACACGGGCATCTACAAGCTCAATGATCAAATCAATAAGCTTTATGTCCTCCTGCATCTGCCGTTTTGCCTTAGTCATATGACCTGGATACCACTGTACGTTCACGTCTTTCACCTAACCTTTCAAAAATCCTATTTCTCTTAACGGAGAAATAGTAAACCAGAGTTTTCCCTCTATGTATTTCTTATTCACAAGACCTATATCTCCGTGGCGGCTGTCCTCGCTGTTGTTCCTGTTATCTCCCAGAACAAAATATTCTCCGCTCTTCAAAGTGACGGGTTTTTCCGCAATCCCTCCGCTGTTCATCTCAGGAAAGCCCTTTCCCTCTTCATATAAATCTCCGTTTATAAAAATCTGTCCGTCTTTAATTTGAACCGTCTCTCCCGGAAGCCCGATCACTCTTCGAATATGAAGAGCTGCTTCATCACTTGCATTTGTTCTAAATACAATTAAATCTCCCCGCTCCGGGTCTGACATACGATAGCTCAGGCGGTTCACAAAAAAACGTTCCCCTACTGAAAGCGTAGGCTCCATTGAACTTTCCTGCATAGTAACAGATTGAAACATCATAATCGCCACAAGAGCAGCAAAAGCAAGAGTTACTACAATCTGAAATGTCCATGTAAGAATATTTCGTACTCTCGTGTCCTCCAGTTTTTCCTTCGCCTGTATCACTCTCTTATTTTCTTTCCATTTTCCGTTTTTCCAATCATGCTCCTTCATCTTCCCACCTGCCTTTAAGCTTTCTCAGTATGGAAAAAGAGGGACAATAGCTAATGTTATTGTCCCTTCTTTAAACTATGCGATTATTTTATTATCTTACGCGCTCTTTAACTTTTGCAGCTTTACCTACACGGTCTCTTAAGTAGTTCAGTTTTGCACGGCGTACTTTACCCTGACGAATAACTTCTACTTTTACTACGTGCGGAGAGTGTAATGGCCATGTTTTCTCAACGCCAACACCGTTGGAGCTCTTTCTTACTGTGAAAGTTTCTCTTGTGCTTCCGCCCTGTCTTTTGAGAACAGTACCTTCGAAAATCTGAACTCTCTCACGGTTTCCCTCTTTGATCAGGTTGTGTACTCTTACAGTATCACCAACTTTAAACTCCGGAACTTCTGCTTTTAACTGAGCAGCTTCAATGTTTTTAATAATCTCGTTCATGTTTTTTCTCCTTATCTTCTGGATGTTCTTAATGCAGTCTGCAACAGAGGACCATCTTTTTTTCACAACGTAGATAATTATACAATAGATTTTTTCCAAATGCAAGTTATTTTTTGTGCTCGCCAGCAATATTTTACCAGCAGAGCACCTCACAGCCAGTATCTGTCACAAGAACCATAACTTCCCACTGAGCGGACGGAAGACCATCCACTGTACGCACAGTCCATTCATCCTCCTCATCTGTGTAAATTTCATCAGTTCCCATATTGACCATAGGCTCAATGGTAAAAATCATGCCCGGAACCATAAGAACGCCGCTGTTCTCTTCTGATATATAACTCACCCAGGGATCTTCGTGGAATTCAAGGCCTACGCCGTGCCCACCAATTTCCCGCACAACTGTATAGCCGTTTTCCAGAGCATGTTTATGAACAGCACTTCCCATATTTCCGATCGGCTCCCAGGGTTTTACTTTGGAAATTCCGATTTCCACACATTCCTTCACTGTTTTTACAAGCTTTTCTTTCTCTTCGCTTACTTTTCCGATACAGAACATACGGGAAGAGTCCGAAAAATACCCGTTATAAATAGTAGATACGTCTACATTGATAATATCTCCCTCTTTTAACACTGTCTCATCAGAAGGGATTCCGTGGCATACTACCTCATTTATAGAAGTGCACACACTTTTTGGAAAGCCGTCGTATCCGAGCGGAGCCGGTATTCCTCCTCTTTTTCTTGTTTCTTCATGTACCCAGTTATCAATCTCCTGGGTAGTTACACCTGGTCCTATATGCTCTGCCACATAATCAAGAACTGCAATATTAATCCTGCAGCTTTCTTTTATTTTTTCAATTTGCTCCGGCGTTTTAATTAAATCATGTTCCAGAACGGGAACACCCTTTTGACGGAACTGTTCATATTTTGCATCAAACGCCTCATGACATTTCTTATATTTTTTTCCGCTTCCGCACCAGCACGGATCATTTCTTCCAATTTTTAAAGCCATTTTTCGGTCCTCTTTTCTCCTTTGTTTTATCCAAATACAACATCAAGGGTCATCATTACCACAAAACCCATAGCAAAAGCTACAGTTCCCACATTGCTGTGTTCTCCCTCATTCGCTTCGGGAATCAGTTCCTCCACAACCACATAAATCATGGCTCCTGCCGCAAAGGAAAGGAGATAGGGCAGAGCAGGATTTACATATCTGGCAAAAATCAGAGTCAGCCCTCCCGCAAGCGGCTCTACTATACCGGACAGGACTCCATAAAGAAAAGCTTTCCCTCTTCCTGCGCCCTCTCCCCGAAGAGGCAGAGAGATCACAGCTCCTTCAGGAAAATTCTGTATGGCAATTCCCACGCAGAGCGCAATAGCACCTGCCATTGTCACACTTTCGTTTCCCGACAGCACGCCTGCAAACACAGCGCCAGCAGACAGACCCTCCGGAATATTGTGAAGCGTGACTGCAAGGACAAGCATTGCCGTTTTTTTTAACTGCACTTTTGGTCCTTCTGCCTTCTCACTTCCCATATGAAGATGAGGAACTGCACGGTCCATGAAAAGCAGAAATCCGATACCCAGCAAAAATCCCGCTGCCGCCGGAACAAAAGCAAATTTTTTCATCCTCTGACTCATTTCCATTGCAGGAATCAGAAGCGACCACACGGAAGCAGCTACCATAACGCCGGAGGCAAATCCCAAAAACCCTTTCTGTACAAGAGGCTTTAAGTCTTTTTTCACCAAAAACACGCAGGCTGCTCCAAGAGATGTTCCGAGAAACGGGATCATAAGGCTCCAGAAAACTGTCATTCCCTTTTTCCTCCCTGTTCTTATTTTCTTTTCCCTGTTATCATAACACATTTAATGCAAAATAACACGGTTATTCTTATCTTATTCTTTTTTATACCGAAAGTTACTGTTTTCTGTAAATTTTCTTGTATCCCGTTTCTTCCTGTGGTATACTTAAAAATCGAACCAAGGGAGCTTGTACAACAGGCTGAGAGGAAGCAGGGCTTCGACCTTTTAACTTGATTTGGATAATACCATTGTCAACCTATTGGAACGAATAGGAGGACAAAGAAATGGATGTAATCAGGATTTTAAAGGATGGACGTACAATTTTAAAAATCGTTGGAGACAAAAAGAACCCGGAAGTGAATATTATAGAAACTATTGTTATTAAACCGAAAAGAGAACGTGAAATAGGCGAACAGCATTCAAAGGCAGAGGATTTTTAGTCCCCTGCCTCTTTATTTTTAAATTGCAATCAAATCTCTCCACGTTTTTTCTCCACAGATACCATCTGCTGCCAGGACGCCCTTACGGCTCTCCTGATACTTGGTAAGCGCATGGATTGTATTTGTTCCGGCATCACGGTCAAGTTTCAGTTCTTTTCCGTCTTTGCCTTTAAATCCTCTGGCTTTTAAAATCTCCTGTAAAAGTAACACGGATAAACCAGTGTCTCCTTTGCTTACCATTTTAGGCTCAAACATATAATTACCTCCTGTAATATGATCTCCGGATCCATTATCCGGGCTGATATTGGTTACAATACTGTAGTCCGGGCGGCAGAATTTTGTTCCCGGGAGCTGACTGTTGTAATAAGATTTTTCGCACACGCCTCCACCGTTGGCAACAATTCCGGATGCTCCGCTTGTGTTGCCCTCGATGGTCCAGAATCGGTCTCCAGATACCTTGGTGACAATACCGGTATGTGCAAATGTACCGTTGCGGTAAAAAATAACGATGTCTCCCTTTTTCGGGTTTGCATACCTGGCAAACTTATTTCCCAAGTCCGGACAATACACATAAGGCCAGTGTTTCAGGAGTTTTTTAGCCATTGCCAGACCAAATGCTTTGTGGAAACACCAGGTTATAAAGCCTGCACACCAGGGCTGTGCCTGATATGATGGAGCAATGTCCCTCCAATACTTTGTATAATTTCCGCTGCCTGCATTGGCTGTCTTGCTGTCCAGCTGTCTGTTGGATTTCTTTTCCAGATATCCAATCTCTTCTTCTGCAATTCCAATCACCGTGTTAATCGCTTCTGCTGCTGTCATGCCTGTTCCCTCTACTGCGTAAGTCTGGATCATTTCGATAACCTTTTTCTGACGGGTAGTGTAGTCTCCTACCTGATTGTTGTTGCTCTTGTCTGCCGGATCTGTGCAAAGAGCAGCGTAAATACGTTCGGACGTGTATGGTTTTTGGGTTTTGCCAAGAATCCTCTTCAGTGCCGCCGCTCCACCCTGATGAATGATATTAATACACTCCATCATGGCTGTGTCCGGCATATTCCCGTAGGTTTCGGCAATACTCTCCGCATACTCCGCAATCTGAGTATCCATAAGTTTGTCCTGAGACTTAATCCCAACAGGCGAAGAGATGATCTTAATAATGCACTTTGCTTTGGCAGAGGTTGGAGAAATTGCATGCCTGGACCAGTTTTTATGCAGTAGCTCTCCCTCTATATCCTGTGTATCAAGGTGCTTGAACTGAACTGGATCCGCTCTCTGAATCTCCTGCAAGAGCCGTTTTGCTTCTCCTGCGTACCACTGTCCTGCTCCGATGGTAATTGCCTTTTCGTTTGGCGTGTTGGCTCCGGCACCGATAAAAGCATCGTATCTCTGGTTTCCGTATACCTGTCCGCCCGTTTCGACTGCATACAGAATTTTTCTTAATACCTCAATGTTCTTTTCGATCATAATATTTTCCTCCAATAGAAAAAGAGGACGATTACTCGCCCTCCGAATCCTTATTAATCACTTTATCAGCCACTTCCAAACCTTTTACAAGGACCTGGGGTACATTGAAACCAGCCTCAACAAAATTTTCACATATAGACCTGATTTCGTTTACCAGTAACGATGCCAGTACAAACCATCCCAGAAGTGTTGTAATCTGTAAATCAATATGCAGCACCGCTCCTACCTCAATAAAAACTGCACTTGCCCCAAATGCCACCGCAATCATAAGCCAGTATCCCAGTTTTTTCAGGACGCCTTTCCAACCTACCATAGAATTTTCTTTGTGCATCATGCGGCTTTTCATCCAGCCCGTAAGCCAGTCCGCCACATTAAATCCCAAAAACAGTGCGAAGAGAAGCCAATGCTCCCCGAAAATATATGTAAGTACCGCCACTACAGAACCCACTAAAGCATTATAAGTATCAATCACTTTCATTTTTTCTCCTTTCCCGGCATTGCGCCGGCACAAATTTAAGCAAAATAAAAAGACCTCTACGGTCTATCTCTTACGTGTTTGTACAGCGCAGGTAAGCAGCATTCCAACTGCATTTCCCACGATAAATGCCAATACACACCCCAAAACATCACTTCCTTATCCTTTGATTTCTTTCCAGATTTCTGCTCCAACACCAAATGCTCCCGGCTCCCAGACGTTATTGTCCACCATAGATTCCCATTTCTTCCCGTTGTGAGATACCTTAGAGCCAACCTGATATTTAACAGGTGGAATTCCATTATAAGGTTCCCATGCAGGATATTCTTCCTGTGGTGTTGGTTCTGGTTCTGGAACAACTGTACCTCCACTTTCTACAGTTTCCTTAATTTTCTGTACTGTAGCACTTAAAGCAGTTACTGTTTCTTCCAGAGTAATCTGTTTCTTAGAGATTTCTTCAATCTGCTTCTGCAATGGGGCGTTGGACTGGCTTGGGTCTGCGTTAGTCTGAGCGAGTGTTACGAGTTCTTTTCTCTGTTCCTCCGTGATGTCTCCCTGTACCCAAAGAGTATCAATCTTTTTGAGCATATCATCGAGGGAGTACCTCTTTGATTCAATTACATTCTTAAAAATTTCGTACATATTTTATCTCCTTATAGTAATGCGATTTGTGTGTTTACAATTTTTGCGTTTAATTCTTCGAATTTCTTGTTGATGTAGTTTTTCGTATCTGCCACGTAACTAACTTTCATTCCAGCGTTTTCGTCATTCATAATTACCGTTGTGGGGTAGTTTGTGTGTAATGCTTTGTATGCTTGGATTTCTTCTGACGATAAATCTCTTTCTGTTGGGGTCTCAAGTTGCCCAATAATTTTAATTGGAGCTTTTGAGTTAAACAATTCATTCAGTTCTTCAACCTTTATTTCACTTCCGTGGTGATAATAAAAGTACTTATCAAACGCCGCAAAACCTCCACTTTCATTCGCCCAAGCAGAATACCTTGCGAAATTTGCCATCGAAGCGAATGTGGCTCCTTTTAATTTGTAAGCACCAAGTGTGTTATTCTGAAATTTTCCACTTCCAGTATCAGTAAAAGATACCGTATCCCATACATTCTCTGCTATTCTCTGCACATACTTCCCACGCTCTAAGTCAATTTCATCACACACCCACTGCTGACCACTCATATCTGTGTAGTTGCCACCAGAATCCACTTTGATTCCCGGCAGACCGTTTGGTGTTGGGATAGTGAGGGTTTGTACAGGTTTGTAGGGTTCAAATATGGTTTTTGCTTCTCCTGCAATTCCAACCATTATATTCCCTGCTTTTAACATACCTTCTTCAAAATTATAAATAGACACAACTAATTTTTCATGTTCATTTGTTTCGAAAATCGTTTCACGATTCGGTTTGCGTATACTTGCATTTACGGTAGTCCCACCTTCTTTATAATTCGAAACTTGCACCGTGGTTGAATTCGATATTACATCCACGCTAAGTCGTAGCCTTGTTTTCGGTGGGACTTTTATATGATATCGAATTGCCTTATACGGTGCAATATTGTCCTTGTAAATCGCGTTATTCTCGAAAATATAATCGTTTCTACGCCCTTCAAATGGCTCGGCGTCTATATCGAACAAATTTCCACCATATACATCAACGCCAATATTCCCCTTATCCCCAGCGTTGGCAATCTCCTGCGGATATTCGACAGACGGAGAGGGTTTTCCGCCAGTGTAGGGTTCGTAAGGAGCTTCATTTTGCCCTGATTTTATAAAAACGTCGGACAACGTAAATGTACCATTATAAGAAAGTGTTTCTGTATTTCTTCTAATCTGTATCATCAACCGTTCAGAATCGGCGGGTTTTATTGAATATGCTTTTATTTCAACTTTATTCAAGCCTTTCGTAATTTTAAAATACGTTTTATTTCCCCATTTTCCTTCAGTTCCATTTTCTGTCCAAATATAAGGCTCATAACACACTGCATCTGGAATGTCCGAATCGCTATAAAAGCTCAAAAAACCGCCTGTACTAAGATCACTATTTGAATCGATTTCAAATTTAATCGGATTCTCTGTGATAGCTTCCGTACTTTTCCACGTTTTCGTTATGTCGTCATTGTTGATTTTCAACTGTGCCCCAGTCGTAGTAACCTGTGTGCTTTTACCGTATAGTGACAGCCCTTTAAACCTGTTGTCAGAAGAATCCTCTACAACAATCGACTCTCCTGTTGCTGTATCAACGATTGCAGGAGATAAGTTGTCCATCTCTTCTTTAATCTCTGCAATATCCGCTTTATTCTGCGTAATCTGTTCACGGTCCGCGACAATCTCTTGCGCTGCTGCCCGTACCGCCCGTACCTGCTTTGCGCCCTCTGCGGTCACGTTCCCAGTCTGAGTCGTGCCCTCTGTCTGTACTGCCTTAACAGCTCCTGCCTTGGCTGCCTCTACCGCTTGTGTAGCCGCGGTCTGGGCTGTCTCAACAGATTCTGTAGCCGTATTTCCGGCACTCTGCACTCGCTCTGTCTGGGTCTGTCCGGCATTGTTTACGTTCGCAACAGCCTGCTGGGCTGTCTGGTCAAACGCCTGTGCAGTCTGGTCAATGTGGTTTTTATTGTCCAGCACTTCCTGCCCCATCTGAGTAACAAGCTGTTTTGCTTTCTCGACTGCCTGTTCAGACGCCTTGGCGTTACGTTCTGCCAGTTCCGCATTGCCTTCTGCTGTTTCTGCCCCTGCCTGTGCAGCCTGGGCGTTGGTCTCTGCAGTCTTGGCCGCCTGCTCGGATAAGGCTGCGTTGGTGGCAGACGTCTGTGCCTGTTTGGTAAGGTTTTCCACTTTCGTGACCTGTTCCCCGATTCCGGAGACTGACTCCACCAGACCTTCTACTTCCGCCCGGTCTGCGGCGGTCTGTTCGGCATCTTTAGTAGTTTGGTTTGCTGCTGCTGTCGCCTTTGTTTCTGCACTCTCTGCCCGTTCCGCCGCTGCGTTTACTGCACCTACGGCTGCATGGAGGATTTCCTGGTCCTCTGGGGTATTAAACCCTTCTACAGGGGGACGCTTATTGACGTAGCCATTAATTGTATAGCACGTTTCGCCACTTTCGCCGTCCGTTACAAAGATATAGGCGGTAAAAGCTCCTTTCTCACTCAAAATCTCATTCGGAATGGGTGCTGTCGTGATTCCATCTTTCGTCACACCCACTTGCGGTATGGCAGTATCTCTGCCTTTATTCGCATAATGTATTTCTATTATGGGTGGAAGAGATAGACCGCTAATCTGCAACGTCTGGCCAAAATCGTACTGCCAGACATCATCTATTATTTCTGCTGTCTTTGCACCGGAAGCAAAGATGGCGTGCACCGTGTTGTGTTTTTCCATTCTTCTCACTCCTTGCGGGTTGCCTTCCTTATGCCTTTATCCCGATTCCTTTTTCTTTTAACATCTCATCCTGCAACGCATACGCTTTGTCCATAAATGCAGCGTAATCCTGCAAGCACTGGGTGCGATTCTTCTTGTAAAGGTCTTTGTCGATCTGCCAGTTGCTGATACTGATATTTTCCGGGTTCTCACTGTCAATCTCTGCGGAGTACCCTTCTACTGCCGTTGCTTCAATCAGGGATTCCCCGGTAAGTTTGATATTTTTCTTTACTTTTAACATATATTTCCTCCTTTTTGCAGGCGGAAGTTACCCCTCCGCCTGAAGCTTTTTAATCTGTTCTGCCTGTATCGCAAGCTGGTTAAACGCCTGCTGTAATTGATACTGCAAGGACGATACCTGCGCTCTCAAAGATATGGTATCTCCTTCCTGCTGACATCTGACTTTTTTTATCTGTTCCTGCAGTTCTTCCGTTTTGTTGGTTAATTCCTGCACACCTTTTACCACATAAGGCATAAGCTCCAGGGTTTTGATCCCCAGAATCCCTGCATCATTGGCTTCCACCAGCTCCGGAAAGACACTCTGCATATTTTGTGCTGTAAACCCTGCTTTTACCTGTTCCCCTGTTTCTTTCCATTCGTAAGATACGATTCCCAAACGACCTAGCTCCGGAAGGACAGAACTGGTAAAAGGTAAAATATTCGTTTTTAAACGCTCATCCGAGGAGTTGATGATGGACTTATGGTTCATGTCTAAGTTTACCCACGCTCTCAGACTGTTTTTATAAATATATAAACCAGGAGTATTCTGGCACGACAGCAGCAAACCACTATTACTGGCATTAATCCGTGTTACTCTCGCAGTAGCAGAATTGCTGTTCTGTCCATGTTCATCAAATCCAATACTTGCCTCTATGCTGTCTTTATTTCTGTAAAACCAGATTTCTCCGTTTCGGAGTTCCACCGTAGTCGATGTAGACCAACCATCATTTCCTGTACACGTTACCGTTCCTTCCTGTATGGTTGTCCTGTAGTTTGTATTTTTCTTGTCTCTGGATATAATGCTTCCGTCATATCTCATTTCCAAAGTATTTACCCAGCTTCCATTTACCTTTGTCTGAGCTACGAAGGCATTTGTCTTATTAAAATCATAAGAGCCAAAATACGCCGCATAAGTGCCGCTGGAATCCACACTGTACAGTCGAGTGGAGTTGATTTCAAATCCCCCTATTTCCCCTTTCGAGCCTCGTAGGGTAACACCCCGAATTGTGCCCGTGGCTGTAATGTCCTGGGCAAACAGGTCTTTTACGTTTATCTTCGCCGCGGTAACTGCATGCGCCGCCAGCTTATCAGTTGTGATAGCGCCGTCTACAATCAAGTTGCCTTTATTACGCTTGTGTACAGATATATTTTTTACATATATCTGTATTTTGGTATTATTGTTATCACCAATACCAATTGCAAAAAAGTCATATTTTTTAGCATCTTCAAGTTTTATAATACCGGAAAAAGTTTTATCTGAAGTGGTAACTGATTCAATATTACCACGTTTCATTGTTTGAAATTCTTTCGATGCGCCATTATAGAACCATAAAGCAATAAAATAATTTCCTGCTAATTCACTATGAGCAGTAAATTCATAATAAAGCTCATCACCATCTGCAAAAGAATTAGGTTTATAAGATGATAAGGCTAAATATTCAGAAGCAGCACTTTCTTTATACCAATATCCATTTTTACACATAGGTTTTGCATGAGAACCAAAGGGATGTGTATTATCTGGTACGGCAGACTGTGGAAGGGATTCATTTACATCGACAAGGTTCGTAAAATCCCCTAAAGCAATCTGTGCGGCCGTTATGGTGTTTGTACGGATAAATCCGCCGTTTATGGTAGTGGTCGCAGATACTGCCCCTCCTGTCCAGGCTTTTACCATAGTGAGGAGATTTATCATGTTACCGCCGTTTGTGTTCGTCCAGTTGTATCCTTTGTCCCAGTTTGCCTTATTGGCATTTACTGTGGACGTAACTGCATCTGCTGTGGATTTTGCTGTGTTTGCCGTACTCTGGGCAGTTGCCGCATTGTTTTTGGCAGTGTTTGCTGTACTCTGGGCGGTGTTGATTTTACTCTGTGTATCACTGTTCAACCCCGAAAACGTTACAAGACCCTTTAAATTAATGGCATTTGCAATCAGGGTTGCTGTCCGGTCTGTCAGCTCAAAATTTGTGGCTGAAGTTCCGGATTTGACAAGCCAGAGAAATTTATTGCTTGCCTGATTTGCGAGAGTCTCTACACTGGCAATGTATTTTTCGTTTTCTTTCACACCGTTTTCCACGGTTTCCACATATTTTGAGGTGGCATAGTAATTCCCAACAGTAGAAAGGATTCCATCTTTTGTAATCTTCTGGCTTGCCTCCTGCTTCCAGGATTCTAAAGAGGTCACTTTCCCGGATACCGAAGATACCTCTGTTTTGGTTGCGTAGGTTCTTGACACGGTACTGGTTATGCTGTCTCTTGCTGCAGTGATGGCAGCATTCATCTGCACGGTAGTCGAATAATTCACGAACTTCCCGTCCACTTCTGCAATATCTTCTTCTATGTCTTCCAGCGCAGGACTCCAATCAGAAGCTTTGTTGGCTTTTTCCAATTGTACATCATCCCACCAAATCGCGCCTGTAAAATCTCTAGCATACAAGTATACCCACATATGCTCAATCCCGCTTACATCAGGAACGGTAAATGTCAATATATTCCGCTCCCAGTCCGTGGACAATGGCATTTGACCATTATTTATCGAAGCTTCCGCTTTCCATTTGTGGTCTTTATCATAAAATCCCATATATAAAGTTACAAAATAGTTTGTTGTACCTTTTACAATATCCTTGGATTTTGTCCAGCCCGAAAGAGTATATGTTTCTCCTGCTTTTACCTTGTACGTTTCTTCTGCCTGTAGATTACGGCTTGTATTAAGTTTTCCTGTTATTTTTGCACAGTAATTTCCGTCTCTGCCTTCTTTTGGATAACTTATTCCATTTGTGTCAGATGCTGTCCATTTATATCCCTGCTTGTTAAAGCTGGAGTTGATTATCAAGTTTCGCCCGCCCACCTGAATGTTATTCACAGCCTCCTCTATGTCCGTCTGCTCCACTTTCAGGGCTATCTGGTCTTTCATTACGCTGATGGAGGATTCTGCTGCATTTAAGCGGCTCTTTGCTGTGGCGATTTCCCCGTTTACAGTGGTCTTATAGGATTCATACTCCTGTGTAGATACCTTCAATTTAATCGCATTCTCGTTTGCGGTAATGCGGGCGGCATGGTCGGTAAGGGTTTCCCCATGCTCTGTTGTGAGCTGCCTCTGCTCTGTCAGCTCCACATTCAGGGTCTTGTTTCCTACCTGCACCACCGTTCCGGAGATGGATACTCCCTGTTCTGTCAGGGCGGTGTTAAAGCTTTTTAAATCCAGCTTTAGCGCATTGATAGCCGCATCGTCCGCCACCATCTTATCCCGGATAATCTTCCGCTGTATGGTGCTTTCTGTAGCTCCCAGGGCATCCCATATAAGTTTCCCTGCCTTATCCCACACGGACAGGCTGTATTCCCCGGATGCGTCCTTCCCAATCTGTACCCGGACTCTCTGGAGGTCTTTTATCTGTATGGTGTTGTCTGAGATTCTCAAATGCCCGTCTGAGCCCGCCACGGTAATAATGGCGGTATCAATAGTCCCGGCGGTAAGCTTATTGGCAGACACCCTGGAAATCTGGGCATCTCCGATGCTTCCTTCCAAAAGCCAGCCTTTTGCCGCCACCAGTTCCTCTGTGGTGGTCTTCTCAAAAGCAGCAAATTTTCCAGAAAGGCTGGTAATCTGCGCATTGGTGGCATTTAAGTTCCCTATGGTGGCATATCCGGCAAGAAGTGTCTTTACTTCTGCATCTGTGATATACGCCTTTTCGATTTTTGCCACCCTGGCGGCCAGCTCCGTTACATCCAACTGCTCAATCTCTGCTTTCAAAGCGTTTAAGTTGTCTATGGTGGCATAAGTAATCTTTGCCGTATCCACATCCAGCTTATTGATCATGGCGTGGTCGATCAGCACAAGCTGCGCATAAAGCCGGTCCATGTTCTGGGTGTTCGGTCCGGTAAAGCCGGTACTCTGCTCGGCTTCCGTTTTTCCCACTGCCTCTACTTCCGTGGAGAGCCCTCCGTCATACTCCTGGGTAAGCTTCATAGCAGGAACTTTATAGGAGTTTCCGTTTCTGTCCTCTACAGTAAGGACGTCCCACGGGTCTATGCGCGGGTCTCCCAAAAAGCGGAAGCTCCCCGGCATATATGTGTAATTTCTAAGCTTTCCCCAGATGTTATCCAGGGCGGTCTGGTCCATGAATGGGTTGGAGAAATAAATCCCTCTCACACCGTCCCCCACATGGATGGAAATGTCTTCCCCTTTCTTGTTTTTCCCGGTGTAGCAGGTAATTTTGCCTAATACAAACGGCAGGTCATTATGGGTAAAGCTGTCCCAGTAACGTCCTGCCGTAACGGTATAATCATTGTCCTCGTAAGATTTGATTTCGATTTTTCCGGCACGGTTGCAGATGGCAAATCCTCCGTAAAGCTGCGCCACATAAGAGAGCACTTCCCTGCAGGTGTAGCCTACTGGCTTCTTGATAGGTATGGCTGTGAGTCCTTCTGTTACAACCTCTATGCCTGCAATCGTCCCAACGCCTTTTAACACTGCCACTGTATTTGTGCTGTCCGGGAGTTCCAAGAAACAGGCGCGTTCTGTTTTTACCATGCGGTCGTAAGCAGTAATGGAAAGGCGTTCCTCATCTCCTTTGGGTTTTTCCGCCGTAAAATACCCCATCGGGATATATTCCCCATTTAATCCCAGCTCAAGGGAAAATTCATACCCTTCAAAGCGCATCCCTGTCTTTTCGATTTCCAATTCCACATATCTGGAAACGGCAGAACCAAGGGAAAAATCATCTTCCGAGCTAGAGCCGCCATTTATCCTTATACTCAATATGCCTTCGGTTATGGTCTTTCCTTCCAGGGTAATCCGTGCCTGGAAGGTTCGGGAATCCTGCTGTATCCAGTTCCCAAAGGCTTCCGATGACTGATACATCAGGCATTACCTCCCTTTATTTCTTTTTGTCTGACAGGATAGGAAGGAGATTTAAAATCTGGTTGGGGCTTGGCATCATTTTCTTTATATCCCCCATTGTAAACAGGATAAGGGAAACCTCCCCCTCCGCGTCCATAAGACGGTTGTACTCCTCATAATATTTCTTCCGGTCTGTGAGTTCCACCACACCGTTTGCGTCTGCTGCCAGCTTCCCGTTCTCATCCTTCTTCCCGTATTTTTCCAGGAGCTTTTCTTTTTCATTCAAGACAGGTTCTGTCATTTTAGACAGCTCGTAGTTGTTGCGGGCAATGTTTACACCCAGCACCGGGTCAATATCCTCTCTGTTTCCGATTTCAATCAAAGTCGTGTGCATATTGACCATTTGCTTGTTTGTCAGTTTCATTTTTCTTTTCCTCCTATTTTTGAATAATGTTTACAGATGCGCTGCGGTAATAAAATATTCCATCACCGATATATCCCAACACATCTTTGCTTAAAGTCCCCCTGTAAGAGGATATGGTCATATCAATACCATCATCCCGAAAGGAAATGGGAAAGAAACCGGCTATTATCACTTTTTTAATGAGAGCCAGTTCCGTTTCTGTAAGAATCCCCCAGGTTATGCTAATGTTTTTTTTCTGGGCTATGACATCCCCTATCATAGTCCCAGATGCAGACCGTCCTGTATTAGACGACCATATGATCTCATCGTCAATTTTCATCTGTGTGGGAGCCGGAAGCGCAATGCTTCCAGACCACAATATTTTCTTTTCCACCTTACGCCTCCTTAAAATTTAATCTCACATTTTCCTGTGCTTTTTGTAACTGCATTAGTTTTCTCAATGAAATACTTACGCAGCGCCTCTTCGTCGATTGTGACCGGCTTTATTTTCAACAGAAGTTCTAATATCTGTTTCAATATTGCCAGTACCTCCGGCGGGAATCCGTTTCCTGCTGCCCGCACCGCTTCCATTGCCATTTCCCTGAGCTTATCCTCTGGCGCTACCACTTCTCCCTGGTGGCGGTTATCTCCAATCATGGCAAGCTGAGGAGCATTCTTTTTCACATAGCCGCCCTGGGCGAGGTATGGAATCTGTCCCGGCGACCATGTAGGAAGATTAAAACCTACAGAAGTGATTCCTGTTAAATCCGTTACCCACTGAGGGGCATCGATGTGCAAATGATTGAGCATATTGGCAACACTGTTTACCGCACTGGCTACGCCCCGTATCAGCCCATTCAGAAATCCAATAATTGCATTAAGCGGAGTACGCACAGCATTTTTAATACACTCAAATACGCTTGAAAACTTGTCGCTTACTGCATCCAGTGTTCTGCCGATAATCTCTTTTGCCTTGCTGATTGGTTCTGAAATAAAATCCTTGATTTTTTCCCAGGTTGTTTTCGCTGATGTTTTCAGGTTCTCCCAAATATTGGATATGGTTGTTTTAATATTCCCAAACATCCTGCTGGCAGTGGACTTTATCCTTTCCCATGTCGAGGAAAGAACAGAGGTTATTCTTGTCCACACATTCGTTGCTGTCTGTTTTATATTTTCCCAAGTACGCGCAAAGAAATCTTTTATGGAAGTCCAGATTTCTATTGCTTTTTTGCTTATCGTATCCCAGTTTTTGTAAAGCAAAATTCCTGCCGCTATAAAACCGCCTATAGCTGCCACTACCAGTGTGATCGGACTTGTCAAAAAGCCAATTACCGCACCAAAAGCCGAAGTTACCGTTGTTGCAATAGTGGTAATACCGTTATATACACCAATGGCTATCGAGGTTCCTCCCATTGCAATCGAAGCCGCATTGCTCGCAAGTGCATTAAGTCCAAGGGCTGCAGTAAAAGTCCCTATTGCGACCGCCACCAACTGAAGAATTGTTTCATTCTTCGCAAGCCATTCGTGCATTCCTGCAAACGCATTTTTTACACCATCTATTGTTGGAATATGTTCTATGCACCAGTCCGAAAATTTCTGTAATGCGCCGTTAATCCCATCCCATACCTGTAGAAAAACACCGCCTGTCCATTGTGTAATAGGAAGAAGAACTTTATCCCAAAACCACTGAAACAACGGCTGCAATGCTTCTATGATTTTGTTTAGAGCATCTATTCCGATTCTTAAAGTATCTAAAAATCTCGGAACTACCTCATTTGCAGTCCATGTTCCCAACGGAACAAGTACGTTTTCCCAGAACCACAAGAGACCTTCTCCTACGTTAATTGCAAATGGACTTAGTGCTTCCCATAATTTTCGCAGGGACGACCTTATTTTCCCAAAGTCTACCTTCATCAAACCATTATTCAGGGTATTTATAAAATCTGGCAAACCTTTTCCCATTACCCATTTTCCAACCGGAACCAGGAAACCTTTATAAAAATCTTTTAAACTTCCCCATGCAAAATTTCCCAGTCTGGAAAGCCCTTCGTTCCACAGTTTTTTAAGTGCGTCTGTTGCCGGTTTTGTCCACTTCACAATATTCTGGAACATCTTTGTAAACTTGCTGTCAACCTGATCTATGACTATCTCGCCCTGTGCCAGACTGCCAAAATCTACCGCACTTCCTCCAATCCCGGAACCACCGCCCGTTGAGGGAGGAGAAGAATTTCCGGAATCCTCAGAAGACGTATCGTCCAGACGGTTAATCTGGTCAAACCCCATAAGCGCCCGCATTTCCTTTGCCGCTTTTTTTGCGGCATTTCCCACGCCTTTGGTCTCTTTACTCAAACTGTTGGCGGCAGAGGCGGAATGATCCAGACTTTCACTGGCAGTCGAAGCCGCTCCTCCCAGTTCTGCTACCGGTGCCGCTGTTTTTCCAGATTGTGATTTCTTTCCGGTAATCAGCTCTGTAAAAGATTTAAAGGCGTTTGCCAGCGTGGAGAGCTTTTCGAGTACCGTATTTATCACTTTAATTACGGGTGTAAACAGATTGATAAGTCCCTGTCCCAGTGTTGCTTTCAGGGAATCAAACTGCAGCTTCATAATACGCACCTGGTTTGCCCACGAATCCGAGGTGCGTGCAAAATCTCCCGTAGCTGCTGTAAGTTGGTTCTGGACAAATGCATATCTGAGAGCAACCTTTTCCGCTTCTGACATCTGCTGGGTGGTTTTCCCGAAACCATTTGCCATCGCATAAGCGTCCAGCGCTGTCTGAGTCATGACAATACCGATGTCTTTTAATACCTCTGTTTCCCCAGAAAACACCGCTTTTAATTTGGTATATGCCTCGTCTTGAGTCATATTATAGAAAGATGCTACATCGCCTGCCAATCCAGCCAATGTAGTTCCCATATCATAAGCAGCCTGTTCCGAAAAGCCAAACTGTCTTGCCATAGTACCAAACATGGACGTAAACTTCTTCGCCATCGTTTCTGACAGCCCAAAGCTCTGTGCTGCTGACTTTGCAAATTTGTCCACCTGTGCCGTCATGGACGGGAATGTCACATCTACTACGTTCTGGACTTCGCTCAAGTCAGAGCCAAGTTCCAGACAGGATTTCCCAAAATCTACTATCTTTTTTACTGCAAAAGCAGAAGCCAGTATCGCACCCGTCTTTTTTGCAAGAGAAGAAACTGTATTAAAGCTTTTCCCAAAATCCTTTTCTATTTTGGAAGCAGTATTTTTCGCAGAACTTCTCATTCCAAAAAAGTGTTTTTTTACTTTTCCTGAGCTTTCTGCGCTATCTCTTTCAATATGACTCCACGCTTTTCTGAATGCTTCTTCCGCGGAATCACCTTCGTTTCGATATACTGCTGCTATTGATGCCGCTTTTGATTTTGCAGTTTTTTCCGTATCGGACAATATTGCTTTTATTTTTTCATTACTGCTCGATATAGATTTAGTTGCTGATTGTCCAGCGTTCGTAAAACTTTGTTCAAATTTGCTCCGTATATTTCTGCAAGATGAATTTATACTTGACATCATCTTGCTTCCATCAAATGATAATTCGAAACTAATACCTGCTACGTTTGCAGTACCCACCTATTCCACCTACCTTAAAAACGCAAGGTAGGCACGCGCTGCTACTCTTCTCTGGTGCAGCCTATTGGCTCTTGCCCTTGTCTGTAATTTAATTTATTTATTGTGCCGCAACGTGGACACTTGATTTCTCCTTTTACTACATCTGCTTTCATAAGTGTCTGACCACATTTTTTACACTTTATTTTTTCAATCTTTCACACCTCCTGCCATTTAACCTCCTGCCATAGATATAAATGCTTTCTTGAATCCTTCCAGGATTTCCTTCATATCTTCCGGCTTAATCTGTTTTGCCCGTCTAGTTTTCCATTCATTACGAATCCGTTTCTGTTCTTTGGTAAAGTGCTTCAAAACTTCCTTATCTTCCTCTGATCGTATGGAAATAATACGCCCGAGAGCTGTATCCGGTCCCAACCCAACAAGGAGATCTCGAAATTCGTCCCATTTCATTCCTGCCGGAAGTTCTTTTGATAGCCGTATCCCGTACTGTGACTGGAAGGAAGACACAATCAGATCAAAATCTCCCTCCAAATCATAGTACGGGTCACTACTCTCCCGCTTCGTCCTCTCCCATAACGAGGTTCATTGCTTCCTCCACAATGACCATCAGAGATTTTGCGGAAAGCTTTTTCTTTCCTTTTTTGATATTGCAGATCTTCTCTACATCCTCCGGTTTGAAGATCAGGTTCAACGCCTCTTCTACCGCCTGAAGCTCCCCTTTGTTTCCAAACGCCCCCATAAGACGCAACATAGTTTCTGCATCTGCATTTACTTCTACTTCCAAGGTTCCAATCTGCATGATTGGATTTTCATCAAAACTAAGTTTTTCTGTAATGTCTACTACTTTTGCCATGTCATTCTCCCTTCGGTGTAACGGTTGGTTTTCCGTTGCTCATAATCTCAAACTCCAGAGGCGCTACTGCAGTGGAATCGCCTGCTCCTACATTCGTTACATTAATAACAGCCTTTGGAAACTCTACTTTAGTTCCGTCCGGGAACGTCCACTGGAAGTTCTTTTCCACCTTTCTTCCATTCTCAAACGTCAGACCGGCAACCAGATCATTTCCTTCGTCTCCTACGTTTCTCTTTGCTGTGACGGTGATGGTTACACCTTTTCCAGTCATTAACCGGCGCACCCAGCCCTGTGTATCAAATGGTGTCCATTCCTCAATATTGTTATCAAATGCAACTCCAAAAGTCTCGCAATCTGCAATATTGACATAAGACGCCGGGCCTTCGGCTGCAGCTTTGTCAATCTGAAACTGATTTTCATAACATGGATATACTCCTGTTGCTCCTGCCATATGTTATTCTCCTTTCGCATAAATAAAAGCCGCCTCTATAACCATTTCGTAGATGCCGGAATCATCCGTACCAACATCCTGTATTTCATAGAGCGGCTGAATAAATTTAATTGTTTCATTGTTAATCTTTGCTTCTCTTGTGGTTATCAGAGCCTTAAATAAATCTGTAGCTACCTTTTCTGTATCTCTTGGAGATTTATTCCAATGGATTAGAAGAGTGACGTATTTCGCTCTATAGGACTCTAAAGAGATGCCTCCGATAGCAGTCTTATAAGTATGCTGATGTTTGCTGTGATAAACCCCAATGGTTTTATCCGGTTTCGCATCCAGCTTTCCCATATAAACCCTTTGAAACTCTGTGATATTCAGAGAAGCAATATAATCTCTTACATCTGCCAGTGTCATATACCTGTCAGCCTCCTGTATATCTTTTTGAATGCCTTTGCCGCAAAATCCGTCTCTTTTCCTCCCGGCAGCCAGTCTGCATACCATTTGCCTTTTGCGTTCGGATTCTCATCTTTAGAAAAATGGTATTCTGGATGGAAATAAAGCCTGCGGGCATAAGGTGTACTGGAAACGATGGATACTTTTCCATTTTTGCTATCCGAATCATCTACAAATGTGCTCTCGTTTTGTAGATTTCCGGTAGCAAAAGGAAATACCTGTGCCTGCTCAACTTCTGTATGCAGTGCTTCCGCTGTCATTTCCAGTGCCGTTGCCTGTGCCTGGGTAAGCTCTTTTATTTTTGGCATATTTAACTTTACCTTCGAACTGACCTTAATCATATTAGCAGCACCTCCGTAAAATTTACGCTTCCATCCGGATTCCGAGCTTTCATCCCCTGCACAATCTGACGTTTTACTCCCATTATCTCTGCTGTACCAGATGATATTACCGGAATTTCTGGACAAGGGTCATTGCTAATCAAGACTGTGCCGGTAATCTGTATCAGCTTCTTTTCTGCAGTGTAAACCGTTCTTGCCTTGTCCTGGTAATTGCATTTCCCTTTCCAGGTAATTGTCCGAAGTGGTTCGCCGTATACATTCAACCCTTCCTGTTCAAATTCCAGAACAATATCTGTCTTGCACAGCTTTTCCGGCACTAATTTTGGATACCTCATACCATCACCTCAACACTCCGCAGCACAATCCTGTCTGGCATAAGAGTTCATAAATATCCCGGCGTACAGGAATCCCCTTCTGTATCGTTACGTTCCAGGATTCCCCGAACTGCATGGATACTCCATTTATGCTGTACCCCTTTAAAATCATGTCAAAGATCTCCCGGTTTTCATACTCAAACAATGCCTGTCTGCAGCACACTTCTTTTACAATCTCCTGCTGATACTCCGATAAAGAAAAAATCCCCTTACCTACAATGCGATTATAAGTAAGGGAATCTATGTGACGGGAAGCCTGCTTCAGATATTGTTCCAGTTCTTCATCTGGAACTTCTGCAGTATCCCCGAACATTTTTTCAAAGTCAGCAGCTTTTGCATAAGCTGTATATGCCATATCAGTTACCAGCTTTCTTTGTTGTTTTTCCTGCTGTTTTCGCCTCCGGCTCTTCTACAGTATACCCATGGTCCCGGAACCATTTAATCAGATACGGGTCTTCTGTCTCTCCCACCCCGTTACAAAACGGAACGGAAGCAGACACGCCTGTATACTCCCTATTCGGGCTATATATCTTCATGCTGTACCTCCTATTTTACTTTGATTCCGCGGAATACTCCCGCCGCCTTTGATGCTTTCAGGGCAATGGCAGCATTCATTTCTACCTCTCCTTTTTTTACTGCTCCGGCTGTAGAGAAATCCGGAAGCCAGGTCTGTACCGGCGCCGCCCCGGCAAACGATACGGCATGAAGCCCATCCATAGCAAGACGCGCCACATAAAGAGACGTTGTTCCTGCCTCGTCTTCGATTTTTACAACCTCATCATTTGTTCCCGGTTTTGTTTTCATGTCAACAAATGGGATTCCTCCATAGCTTTCCACCTGGTTTCCCCAGTTGTCTTTTGTTACCTGATACATACTTGCCCTTCTTGCACACGCCCTTAATTTGGCAATCAGTTTATTATTTCCCATAATACAGGAAGGCGTGCCGTCCAGACCTCCCAGAAATTCATCTAACATATCAAGGAAATACTGGTAGTTCTTCGTTACCATCTCAGATGTAGATAAATCAATGCTTCCGTCTTTATTGTATTCTGTACTGCTGCCTGTCAGGGCTTTGTCCAGTCCGTCAAAGGCTTTGGAATCCTTTCCGGAATCCCCATTGATAAAGGTATCATTAAACAGCGCCTGTGCAGCTTTGATTTTCTGAGACTGCTGAAGCTCCACTTCGCTCACGATACCGCCCATATTGGCAATAATACGGTCGATTTCGTAAGAGCCTCCAAACACTTTGATCTCTACGGTATGTCTCTCTTTGGTAACTTCCGAAGGTGTGTACTCTTTGTTGATCTCACGGAACTGCGCCGTTGGCTGTGTTTTTAAACGTGTGTAACTGTAACTCGGTGTGGCGCCGCCGCCCGTAGGGGATACGGCATCGTCAAACGGGATATGCTCCAGAATCCAGTTTGATTTCTGAAATTCATCGATTACGCCCAGCTGCAGGTCATCCTGCACATTCTTTTTTGCTTCTTCTAATGTAATTGCCATTTCTTGTTACTCCTTTCCATCGGTTCCCATATTTAATTTTGCTGCAATCGCTTCCTTCATTGTCATATGTCCGCCTTCGTTTCCGTTGCCCTCTCCTGTTTCTTTTCCCCCGATCGGAAAGAACCCTCTTTTTGCCGTAGGTTTCTGTTCTGTTTTGAAGAGAAACGGTTTGCTTTCTTTCAGGGCTTTTACCTGTTCGTCCAGACCTGTGATCTTCCCGTCATCTCCCAGAATCAGCTTATTACGATCTAACAGCCCGGCTACCAGTTCACTGTCCTGCGCAGATGCAGCAACAGCCATCTTAATGGCATTTGTGAGCTTCAGCTCTTTCAGTTCTTTCTGGTGTTCCTGGTCTTTCTGCTGATTCTGCTGCTGAAGCTGTGCGATCTGGTTTTTCAGGTCTTCATTGTCCCCTGCCGCCGTTTTCAGTGTCTCCATCTGTGTCTTGTAATCATTGACGGAGGTTTCTAACTGGTTCTTCTGCTGCTCCAACTGATCGTAGGTATCTTTTGATACATACCCTTCCAGTTCCTTTTTGGACGCCTCCGCTGCCTTCCTGGCAAGGTTCTTTTCGATACCGAGGGCTTCAAACTGTTCCTGTGTCATTTTTTCTCCTTTCTGGTAGTTTAACGTCATTCCGGACATAAAAATAACACCCGGTTCTTTACCGCGTGCTTTCTCCCATTGCGCCGGCGCAATTATTTAAAAATGAGTATAAAAATACCACCGGTCTTTCTGACTGGTGGTATCAAATAATCTATATTTGCTTAACCGAACAATTATTTGGCAGGCGCACGTTTCTCCTGCATCTCTCAGGGTTTCCCCTTGTCAGTACCATCGGCGTGTGGATCGTGCGAAATTTTCCACCTCAAATAATTGCCCGGGTAAAGCCTATTTATTATACGCTAATTATAACAATCTTATTCTCTTCTGTAAAGGACATTTTTATTCCTCAGAAGACGATTCCATTCTTTTTCATCTATTTTCATGAATGTTATAATGGAGTTTTTATATTGCGGATTATCATTTGAGGTTACTAAGCGCAATACTGTTTTAAATACTTCGTTTTCTTTTCTTATTTCCTTTAGAATTAAAGCAGTATTGGGTTTATTAGCCTCAATAATGTAATCTGGTTTCTTGACAATCTCATCAAAATATGATGCAAACCGTTCATAATCATTTGGATGCCTGTCTTTGATATGCTGAATCTGATTATCCGTAATAATAACCTCGTCCGTCACAATATCTTTGGTTACGCATTTGTAGATTTCTTTGTCAATTTTTCCGACCGTATGCACATCCGCTACCTCTTTCGCTTCTGATACGGATATTATACCAGAATCAATAGCTTTTGCAATCGGTTTTGTCATTAACTCTTTCTGCATTTTCCACTCTTCTCTTCTGGTTTCGTACCGCTTCTGATTCTCCTTATCCAACGAGTTCTCCGTCAATCTCCCAAACCGCTTCTCCTGCCTTTCCGCGTACTGCTGCCGGGTTTCCCTTTTGGCATTCAGACCAATCGCTTCCAGCTCCTTTTTTGTCCAGGTGTCGTCCGCTGTGGATATTCCAGGAAAATAGGTCGTGTGGCTATCTTTACATCTTGGATGATAAAGACCATAAGCTACTGCCGTGCTCATAAGCGGATAATTCCCATCTTTTTGGCTACCCCCACTCCATACATCATCAATCAATACTTTCCCGCAGAACGGAAGGCACTTCGGACAGGGGTTTCCACGCTTATTCACAATAACGGTGTGGATTCCCCACTCCTGGCGCTTTACACCTTCGCCTTGCAGGTATGCTCTCTTGCAGGCTGTCCGGATTGCCATGTCCGCATAATCCGAAAGCGTATGGCGTGCCCCATTTGCATACTCCACGCAATTCAGCCCTGCAGAAAGAAAATCTTTTGCCGCCATATCTACCGCTTTTTCATAAGTCCCAGCTCCGGTATTGGCATATACCTGGGCGTTAAAGATGATTTTCCGGTACTGGTCTTCTGCCATACGAAGAACGGCTGTCTCAGCTTTTTTCATATCGTCTGTAGTGGCTTTTATCAGCGCTTCCAGCTTTCTTTCATTCAGCTTAAAGAACTCCGCTGCTGCCCCTTTGGAAATTCTCTTTGCCGGGAATCCCTTTTTTATGGCTTCCAATATGGCAATCTCCTGTTCCATGTCCCCCTCATCTTTTGCCGCCCTGATTAATTCTTCTATTTTCAGGTTGATGTTTTTAAAACGCTTTCCATATTTTTTCTGATTGATCTTTTTGTATTTTTCCAGAGCCTTTAACTGTTCCGCCTGCCACATGGTCCATTGCTTATCCTCTTTTATTTCCTCTTCCTTGTGGCTGCGCATATTCCGCATCATGGAAGCAATCAATTCGTTTTCAATGGCTTCAAACGCTTTTCCAATATCATATTCATTATTTATTTTTGGCAATAGGATTACCTCCCATTCGCATACACCTTAAATCCCTGACTTTTAAACTGATGAATCAGGGTTTTAAGCTGAGTGATGCTTTTGCAATGGTCGAAACGCATTTCTGCTTTTCCATCTTTTTCAATCGCATATATCCCAAAAGGAACCTGCTCTTTTCCTACTGCAAGAATACTTTCATACCTCTGTTGGCTCACTTTCCAGACTTTTTTTCCTATTGTTACTATCATTCAGCCCATCTCCTCCTGTGTTCACTTTAAACCCACCCGCTTCCATATGGACTCCCGGTTCTTCTACTTTACCGATTCCCTGTTCTTCTTTCAAACGTGCTATTTCCGCTTCTTTTTCTTCTTTCGTCCACGTGTCCCCATAAAGCTGTTCCACCGAGGTTTCCAGACTCATTACACCATATTGCCGCGCTTTTCCTACGGTATCTACAGTAGTTCCGAAATCAGGGGACGCATATTCCCCAAATTTTACTGCCGGTTCATATTCCCCCGGTGCTCTCTGGCACATAAGGTCATAGCACTGTAAGATTGCCCGGCACAGTTCCGGAATCGTCTCATTTAAGGCATCCACAATTTTATTCCGTACATAAAGCGTTACTTTTTCCTTTTCTCTCTGGGATTCTGCGTTGTCTGTCTTTTTCAGGTCAATTCCCAGTGTGGATGGAGACATGATCCCCTGCAGGACCATATCCAAAAAACTTATATAACTGTTTACATATGCTTCGTAGGAAATCTGCGGCTGGGAAATCTCTACCTGATGACTGGATTTTTCCCCCATATTATCCCCAATGGCAATAAAGTCATTATCAAACGGATTTGCCGGTAACAGCCCCCCGGTATCCGGGTCTCTGGGAATCAGGTTTTCCGGTATGTATCTCTTAATACGTCCCATTCTTATGGCGTCAATCCACTGACTGATCACTTCATCCAGTCCGTCCAGAACATCTGTCTTTGTGTCAAACAAAGCCTTCCCCCTGTTCTTGTATTTTTCGGACGGAAGGATTTTTAACGGAACTGCAAGTAGCAGTTCTCCTTCGATGCCTATATCCATCAGGTGCGCCGTCTGTGGGAGGAGCTTGAGAGAAGTTTCTTTTCCAGAATCGTCATACAGCTTATAACGGATATATCCATGTCCATACGTTTCTTCTAATCGGAACTCCTTGTTTCTCTGTTGGTAAGAAGTATAGAATTTGATTTCTTTTAACCGGGAATGGACGTAAACCAGATCCACATTTTCCGCATCGTAAAATTCCACGATCGGATACTGACTGCATTCATCTGTCGTGATCTTAAACGCGCCGTCTCCGGATGCAAGGGTTCCGGCAATGCCTTCTCCAAGTACTTCGTTGATCTTTCCTTTTTCAAAAATCTCTTGCCACTGTTCCTCTATGGCGTTCTTCCCTTCCCCGAAGGAAATACCATCCATATCCGCGAGCACTATATCCCGATAACGGTCTATGACAATGGATACAATGCCGCTGTGTATCTTTCTTACGCTGCCCTGTGCCTCTGCTGCCCAGAACCGGGCTTTCTCCGCATCCCATTTCGCAGTCTTTTTAAAAAACTGCTCCAATTCTGCACTATTTCCCCGATACCACAGCTTATTCCTTATGACATCGGCAAGATATGTGTGCGGCTCTATGATCACAACTTCCTTTTCCCTTGCCGGTTTGATCTTAAAAATCTTTTTTACAAAATTCTGTATCCAGTTCATTTTTTCTCACTCCTGAAAATCTTACTCTGATAAGGGATCCACGAATACTGTACAGAATTGACCATATGGTCGTTCTTGTCTTCCGGCGTGTTATCCTTATCTTCCTGCCAGCTATAGCGTTCCAACTCTGAAATATAATTAGTACAGGTGTCCAGTACATAAAAGCACGGTTCGATTCCCGCCTCCTCATCGTATGCCAGCCACCCTAACTGTGCATTGATACGGTCAATGATCTCCATCTGTTTCCAGGCATCATTTAACGTATAAATACAACCATTTCTGCGTTTGTACTTATTCCACTCCTGCATGGTCGCCTGGTCTGCATTGTCAAGAAACGCATTCCTTGCAAGTCCCCACTCTTTTTTATTCCGATCCAGGAAATCCACAAGGTTCTGAGCCGTATCGGAAGGGGCAAGTGGTTTTTCCAGTTCCGCATTATTGTATACCCGCTCTGACAGGACAATGCAGCGTCCTTTGTTTGTAATCCCAAGAAATGACATAGCTATGGTATCCGGCGATTTCTGGGAATAGGACGTATCTACAGCCGCAGAGAAATACATGAAAAACTCTTTTCCTCCGGAACTGCGAAGAAACTGTTTTGCCCACTCTTTGGTTTTGACATGGTGCTTTCGGTCAAAATTGGAAAATACCAGTCCTGTAGCTTTTCCTCGAAGCCCTTTAATCTTATTTTTCCAGATTTTAGTCCCTTTGGGTGTGTTCTGGATAATTTTATCCAGCTTTTCTTTGGGAAGCCCTGCATTATCCTTAAAAGAAAAGAACCAATGAACCCACCCGGGTTTTGGTTCTTCTTTCAGCTCATCTTTAATTTCTTTCGGTGTTTCACTTTCCCATTCTGGAAGCGGTCTGGAACAGTTGATGTACTCTTTGTATATGTCCAGGCTTGGATCATCCGGATTTAATGTTGCCATAAGATAATCGCAACGCATGGCAGATTCCCGGACGAAATCTATATCTGCTGTGTTGATCTCGTCTATATACAGGCAACCATACTGACCGCCGAGGGCTTTCTGCCACTTCTTCTTGTCTCCGTAGCCCATCACATATACAACCTTGTCACCGCCGGAGGTATGAAATAAAATATGCGGAATTTTATCATCTTTGGTTCCATTACCGTTGTATTCCGTGAGCACACCAAAATCGTCAATAATCCCCAGGTCTTTGTTAATGATATTTTTTTCTGCAGTACCGGTATCTTTGGCGGCAATGATGTGGAGCTTTTTGGGACTCTCAGCCACTTTTAACATAAACTTAAACAAGCCCACTGTGGTTTTTCCTGCTGCCGTAGTTCCTTCAAGGAACTCGACCGGAGCATTGCATCTAAGAAATGCTTTATATTTTTCTGATAGCAGCAGCCTTTCTGCACTCATTATCCATCGCCTCTCATCTGTTTTATCAGGTCGTCTAATTTGGTTTTCTCTGTTGTAACAGCTCCAACCTCAACTTCCTGTTTCTCGCTCCAGCCTTTGAAATTATTGCTTAAGCTAAACTTTGCGCCATTCGCTCCATCGCGGTCAAACAGTCTTTCTTCTGCGTATTGTTCGATACGGGACTTTGCGCGCGTTATCGTGTCATTAAATTCCTTTTTTGCCTGATAGTTAAGCAGTGCCTGTCTGCTTGAAAATCCCAGTGCAAGCGCCAGACCAGTGACTGTAGGCGGTCTCTGATTTACAATAACCGGTTGTCCGTATTTGTTAAATACTGGTTCTCCGTCTCTATCTTTTAATATTTCTCCTTCGCAGGATTTGAAATACTGCTCAATCATCTCTTCAATCTGCTCTTTGTTTTTGTATTTAGGCGGCCTTCCGACCGCATTTTTTGTTTTCATCAGGCTCACCTTCCTTTCTTTTAATGTAAAAAGAGACAGCAACTGCTGCCTCATCTAATCAAATGGACCTTCTGGGACTCGAACCCAGGACCGACCGGTTATGAGCCGGTTGCTCTGACCAACTGAGCTAAAGATCCGTAAATAAAAAGAGATGACCAAAGTCACCCCTTTCATTATTTTAATTCTCTTTATATGCACTGTACAACCGTTTCAACGAATTGAATTCACCCTGTTTTACCTCATTCCACATAATTTCAAATTGTGAAACTTTATCAGTGTCAAGCTTATATAACCAATCTTGTTCATCCGTATACAAAATTTTATTCGATAAAAAGAATTGTAATATTTCCTTTTTTTTCTGACTTGAGCCTACAATTCGATTATCAATAAAATCCATCTTCCTTGCCGGAGTATCTTTACTGTGCGATCTCAAACAACTAAAAATTCGCCTTACTATATTCGAAAACATGGTAAAACTTGCTTCCTCTACTTCTGAAACTTCTTCGCTCTTATATGCAAGTAGTTTATAATAAGATCCTATATTATTTGCACACACTTTCATATTATTTTTTTTGTCAAGCTTAACCTCAAAACGTGGTGTGACATTCGATAATGAAGTCAATTTGTCCGCCATAAGAATACATTCACCTGGAGAATATGCTTCTAGCAACACTTTCTCACTGCACCATATCAGCTCATCACATACAATAGTCGAATTATTTATCCTTGCCTCCCCATTTATATTTCCAACATATACTTTTCCTGCAATATCAATATGGCAATTTGTTATTTGATTTATATATAATCCATCTTCAAACTCAACTAATTCAAACTCAATATTAAGGATGTTTTTCCCACTCCTCATAAGACAAAATTCAGTATAGCATTCATTTTTATCACCGCTGATGTTCAATGTAACAGTATCCCCCAAGTGAGCATGTGCTTTAAAAGAACTATACATTAAAGGGATATCACTTCCTTTAAGTTTCTTTTTTGTAAAAACCTCATAATATTCAATCAGCATTTGAGAAGGGCAATATTTCCTATTATCTGCCAATATTTCTCTTACAAACTCATTCATATCCGGATCAGCTAATCCAAATGCAATCACAAAATCTCGAAACGCCGGTCCCGTGAATTCATAAAAAACTTTCCCATCTACTTCTTTCGAAAATATAAACGGATGTTGTGGTAATTGTGTATTAACAACTTCAAGATACTCTTCATGATATTCATATGGTACACATTGATCAATCTGTACAAAAATAATCGGGTCATCAAAAAGTAATTTTCCAATAATACGCTTTAATTGTTCTTCTTTCGAATAAATTTTATTTGAATCCACAGCTATCTCAAATTTAGAAAACTTGTTTTTGAGTGCTTTTTTAAATTTCTCTTGCTCCCTTTCCAGTAACTGATTTAAGATTTTTATCATCAATTGACAATTGTTTGCTCCATTAGTTGTATTTTTTAACAAAATAGATGTATTTCTTTCATCACTATATGACGCAGCTAATGCATCTAATACTGGAGCATAACCTAGAAACTCCGTTGCATCTTTATCTGCAAAAATCCTATGTATTTCTTTAAATTGTTCTTCAACACATTCTTCAACTACTTTTGAAATATTAATATTTGACCTTTCCAAACGATTTGTAATATATGATTTTGAATTATATTCCGCAAAATAGCCTATTTCATAATGTTTATATGAAATATTGTTTTTTTCACAATATTCTTTAATAAATATAGCGCTTTCTGTCCGCGCCATAAGAACCGCACATGTATCAACACAATTCCTAGTAACATCATTTAAATCTCTCAAAAAAAATTCTATACCAGATCTACCGGAACCTGCTTCAGCCTCATCAAAAGCATCTATTACAAAAAAAATTTTACCATTTACTAAAGCTTTAACGAAATCACTAACATAGTCATATCCGACTGCTTCTGTTATTGCACCTTGAAAACTATATTCTGCAATCTTATTTTCTGGCAGATCCCAGTATATTGCATTCTTTGTATGGCAAATATGTTTCGCTAATGCTGATTTTCCCGTCGCTCCTGGAGCAGAAAATAAAATAAATTTTGCTGTTTTTCCTATATTATTTTTCGATTCATTAAAATTAGGTTCAACATAACGATACACATCATTTTCATATTCAGCATCATTTATATAACGAATAGCGGAATGGCCTTCACTCAATTCAAAACATTGCTCTTTTTTATCAATATTAGAAAGGATACTATCCAATGTCACGGTTACTCCTCCTTTTTTTACACATTTATTTAAAGTATACTCCCAATATCCTAACATGTCAAACCATCCCTCCATTCAATCATTACCATATATGCCCCTATTTCAAATAATATACCACTTTTTATGCAAATATTTTCATTGTACAGCAAAATCCCCGGTATTTCTACCAGGGATTCTTACATCTCCGTTTCAGAGGAGAAACGAGTTTACCAGATCAGATCCGGCGGACTCCCAATCCATTCCTAATCGGATAGGTGATGTTATCTCCAGCCATCAATGACTTCAATCCACGCACCCACGAGGGGGGTGCGACGTTTCCTCCTATCTGGAAAAATGTTCCAGTGACTGTCTTCGCAGGTCTCTCCCACTTGAGAGCCACTCTGCGGGCGATACCGTATGAGCCTAATTTGACTGCCAGGCTGTGACACCTGACAGCCATTCATACGAAGGAGTTCAATGAGATTCATTCAAATCCATTTATACTATAACATATTACTTAATATCATTATGTATCATCTTTAAATTTTTCAGTGCCGACGAATGAATTCTATGTATCTGAGCCCAAGCATATCCCATTTCTACAGCTACTTCTTCCCATTTCAATCCTTTTATGTACCGAAGTCTCAACACCTCCTGCTCGTCCTCATTATCCAGTGCTCGAATATCTCTTTCTATCCTCTGCCTTAATTTTGCTCGCTCCAGTCTCTCATTCTTCAATTCTTCAATCATCTCATCCAACGCAACGATGTAATCCGATAAATCAGACTGCTCACTACCCCGTGGCATTCCATCGTTCACAGCGGAAGGAAACATCTTGTTCATTCGCAGCTCCTGAATTTCATCAAGAATCCTTTCTTCCCTCCGAAGTGCTTTCCGGTAAGAACGTAGATATTCCTTTTTCTTTTCATTTTCTTCCTGGATTGATAATTCCACCGGTATCACCTCTTCCATTCCTGCTTTGTTCTTCGGTCTCTCACTGCTGTTACTTCCAACCCCATCAGTCCAGCTACCTCATTCAAGATCTTATAAGCGTTGTATACATGTGTCGGCATCCTGTCGGCTTTGCTTATCGCTCTACCTGCTGTCGGGTCACTATAGCCTTCGCTGTTTCTATATCCCATTCTCCTCACTCCTTTCTTTCTCACAAGCCTCATTCCTCCCACTTGATTTTCTGTCCGCATTCATCGCAATTTTCTTGCCCATACACATCTATGCAGCCACATGATGGACATTCATACATTGGAGCAAACTTTGTTTCATGCTCAATTGCTTTCTTTGGAACCTGTTTCTCCAGAGCCTCCAAAGCAACTTCGTAAGCCTGTCTTCTTCTGCTACTCAATGTCCTCTCTAATTTGCTGGAGAAATATTCTATTGCTTTCTGTGTGTCCATTATCTCGTTCCTCCTTTGTATGCTTCCGGAAGTGGCCGCCAGGCTTCCACATTATAGACCTCCCCAAAATCATCAAACCATATTCCATCTGGTGAATATTTCAGCGTCGTAGCTTTGTCTGCTTCTTTTATCGTAACATTAAATTCTGGGCAATCATCATCCTTAGTTCCTTCTGGCACTTCCGGCAGTCTCTCACTTACCGGAATCCAACTATCATTGCCATTCTTCTTTTTCAATCTTGAATATTCTTCCAATGCTGCTATGCTTGTTTTTAATATTTCTATATTTCTAATGCATTTTTCATCATTGTTGACATGCTCTTTACTTCCTACGAAGCTCCTTATGTTATCTATCCTGTGTAAACACTCTGCAATGTGAACTCTTATTTTTTCTTCTGTATCGTTGTCTCCACCTACATTTGTATCTGGAATATCGTCCATGTGAGAACGGATGATTTCTTTTACCCATCCAACGCTCACATATTTATCACGCAATCCAAAATATTCAAACTCTATCGTATGGTCTTTTATCTCTTCCAAAATCTTCTCTAGTACGTTCATTCCTCCACCTCCAACAGTTCCGGATTGTCAAAAATATTGCCACAAACTTCAAAATGTTCTGCATCCCATTTTCCAAGCGTTTCGATGTCTCTTGAATGATTTTCATTTGAGTAGAAACCGGTTTCGTTCCACAATATTCTTGTGTATGTTGTATCCTCTGGATAATCTGCATCAAGATGAGCTTTTAAAATATCATTCTCCCAAATCTTTTTGCCATTCTTGTCAGCAAGCCCTGTGTACTGGCAGAGGGTGTCTGGAACAACTTCAATAAATTCATGAAATCCAAGTCCAATCCAACGCACAATATATTTCTTATCCGTATAAGGTTCACTGAAATATCCACCTACCACCCATCTACCATTATCTACCCGTTTTGCTTTAAAAAGGATTTCTCTATTCATTCTTCCGCTCTCCTGTTCCATGCTTCTCGCGCAGTTATCTCCAAAGCGTAACTTCGTGTGCTCGCTCCGCATTCCCGGCAATGTATATATGCAAAAATTATTTCTTTGTTAAACCCGCGGTAAACTTCCGGCATTGCTTCTCCGCCGCAAAACGGGCATCTTTTTAATTCTTCCATCATTTCCTCCTGTCAAACTTCTCGATCATCTGCTGCCGCCAGTCCTGCCGGTGTTTGTCGCAGCTATCATCCTCATTGACCAGGATTCCTTTACGATCACAGAGACCAGCATCATTTTCAATACAAGTTGCGCATGTTTTATTGCTCATTGTTCTTTCCTCCTTACAATCCAATCTTTCTTACAAGTTCCCAATGTTTCTCATCAAATCCAAACCCTATATCCTGTAACTCTTGCATCATGCTGAGTATGGTCTGCTCTCCTCGATTCGCCTTCTGAACATATTCATTTGCTCCTTTGACGATTTTTAGCAATGTTTCCGCTTTCCAATGTTTCTTGTCATGCAGGTACTTCATGACCGTCACTGTATTGACGATATTGGACCATTCTTCTGCTTCGTCCCAGGCATCCTTCCAGATTTCCTCTTCCATGTGTTTTAATTGGTCTCTCGTCGCATGGAATTCCATTGCCATGTGCTGCATCTGTCGGTTGGCAAATGGCAGCTTAGCCTTGGAAGATGCTTTTCTTTTTAGTTTGTTACTCATTTCCTCTGCCTCTTTTCTTGGCGATTTTCTCAAGCTCATAAGCTGCATCCGAAAGAGCTGTCTCTATAAGTTTCCCTTCTGGATATTTCTTTCGAATTTCGTGGCATTTATCCACTACTCTTTTCCAAGCTGTCTCGTCTTCCAGAAGAGTATAGTTAAACTCTTCAAACAGCTCTCTGACTTCCGGATACAACTCCCAAAGTTTTTTGCGTTCTTCTCTGCTAATCATAACTCTTCAATCCGGATATAAATCCCCGAAACGTCCGCCCAGAATTTTTCCGTGACCTCCGATGCCACCAGGCAATCATCTTTCCAAAATCCGCACATTGTCATGCAGTCCTTTAACATTTTCTGAAGGTTATCTGTGTCAGGCTTCGTAATCCGGTATTCCCCGTCTTGATGTTTTCCGTCATTTTTAAAGCACCACTTTGTAAACAACCGACAACCGGTCTCAATTCTTTTTCTCGGTTTATACTTTGCCAGATGACCACACAATTTCAGTTTTGCATTTTTTACTTCCGGCGGATCATAAAAAACAGGCTTGCCATTAACCACTGTTACTTTATGCTCTTGAGCTGTTACAGTTGGCGGCTCCATCGACATAAAAAATTCAATCATTTTATCTTCCTCCTCTTTTTCCTTTCCTGCGCGACTGTACTGGGCGGGCATTCTCCTAACCCGTTGTGGGGGCGTACTCAATCGCCCCACACTTTAGGGTGGGAATACCCGTACATAGGGCTTGCCCGATTCCCGAATATATATACGTAGTATATATAGGTGCCGGGCAGGCAATGCCCGTGACCTAAAAATGTAGGTGCCGGGCATATATGTTGCCCGATTCCCAGCACCTTATATTTTAAGGTGTCGGGCATTTGCCCGCGACCTGCCCGTTTTAAGGTGCTGGGCAAATGCGGCCGGTCTCTTTTTCGATCATATATCCCAGATCGCTAAGTGAATTTCTAACTGTTTTTTCGGCTGGATATTTTTCCCCAACAGCTTCTGAATCACTCTTTATTCGCTCATACAATTCCTTTACGGTTGGGTATTTATCCTCATTTTCGAATCGAAAATTCTCAATAGCCATATTGTATTTTGCTTGTTTTTTCTCTCTTTGCTGTGCCCCTTGTTTCTTTCTGGCTTCCTTTCCGCGTTGATAAGCTGGCTTCTCAGCGTCTGCTTGCAAATCAGATAAGACACCCACATCGTCCAGCCTGTGAACAGGATACTGAAACCATGAATTCACTGGCTCAAACTTTGGGAACTCTCGCAAGGTACCTTCAATTCTCCATGCTGTTTTTGCCTTCGCATCCTTTTTTGCGTCCTCAATTTGTTCGTTTAGTCTTCTCATCTGCCATTTGTCCAAATTGGCTTCACAATACGAAATCATCTGTTTGCTGCTCAGTAAATCATCTTGAGACAAGTCATCTTCCCACTTGTAATGAGCGTCCAGATAAGATTTGCATGCTGCGCAAATTGCATTATTTTCCTGTTGTTTCATAAGATCCTCTGTTGGCTCCAGCTCGATTAAATCCAGAAGAGCGTCAGGATCTCGGGCAAACACACCAGAACCGGAAGCACGGTCCATGGACTTCTTCCCTCCCTGGCTGCCTTTGGAATGGTGATGGCAGTAAATCACAGCACTATTTAACTCCGTACACACAAGGTCAAACTGATTGCAGAAATTAGCCATCTGGTCTGCGCTGTTTTCGTCTCCGGTAATAACCTTATAAATCGGATCGATGATAATTGCTGTATAGCTTTTTTTAGCCGCCCTTCTGATAAGCTTTGGCGCCAATTTATCCATCGGCACAGACTTTCCACGAAGATTCCAAATGTCAATACTATCCAGATGCTTCGGATTAATCCCCATTGCTCCGTATACATCTTTAAATCTATGTAAGCAGCTCGCACGGTCAAGTTCCAGATTGACATATAAGACTTTGCCATGTGCACACTCCCAATTAAGCCACTTTTTTCCTTCCGCAATGCAAATACATAATTCAATGAGTAAAAAGGACTTTCCTGCCTTTGACGGTCCTGCAATCAGCATTTTATGTCCTTTCCTCAAAATACCATCAATTAAGCATGGAGCAAGTTCAGGAAGATTGTTCCAGACACTTTCCAATCCTTCGGGGTCTGGAAGGTCATCGTTAATCCCTTCAATCCATTCATACCATTCATTCCAGGAGGCTTTTCCAATATTGGTGTCCACAAGAAACTGCTTCTTCCCATCTCGGATAATGCCAGGCATTCTGGATAATCTGGAAGGGTTTCGGTTCTGCGTATCCACATCAATTCCGTTTTTCTGACAAACGTCATACAGGTAATCTACGCGCTTCCTGTATTCCGTATAATCCGCAGCGTCCACTTTTACAATGGCGTGAAGACTTTTTTTTCCGGAATGCACCAGACAGGCAATCGGAAGTTCCAATTCACGAAGAATCGCGTTCTGGTGTGCAATATCTGTGGAATCAGATTCTACAAGCGCATACCGATATTCCGTTACATTTTCATTTTTGCAGCCATTTCCGTCCAATGGATTGAAACGAATCCACGCTCCGGCTTCCGGGTTATAATCCCCCAGAACTGCCCCAATATCTCCGTTGCACTGGTTTAGCTGCTCAATGAGTTGTCCGGCTGTGCGGTCCCAGCTACCTTTCTGCGGAAGCCATCGTGTGCCTTTTTCATCCGTCTTTTCCCAGCTCCCTGTGACATACCCTACATTTTCCTCAGCTTCAAATAAGGTTTCCAAATACTTTACGAGATGGTCTACGGGATTCCAGTCTTTTGGTTCATAGACTTCTTTTCCCTCAATCCAGTTCTGATCTACCACGACACGGTCAGAATCTCTTTGAATGGTGTCGTTCCAATCTAGCTCATGTCCGCGTTCCGGAATCCAGCCGCGGTCCATTGCCATTTGTACAATCGTCCCTCCCGTCACAGGAGAAGATGAGCCTGAAAAAGAATTCCATTTTCGCGCGCATTCCCCCTGGTGGTATCGTCCAATATCTCGGCGGCTCCACATATCCCATACATTCACAGAATAGCCTTCCTGTTTAAGCGCCATGCCAACATTTACCCATTCTTGATAATTCAGGGTTCCGGGATCTATATATTCAATTATTTCTGTCAGGCTCGTTTTCTGCTCCATATTTTATACTCCTTTGTATTCCTGTGGAATAATATCAGAAGGAACCCTCCAGCCATTTGCAGCAATACGGTCAATCAGTTTTTTTGCCGTATCAAACTGCCAGGTTCCCACATGCTGGAAGCCCCTGCCTTCCAGGAAACGAATCTGTTTCGGGGTTGTCAATCCTTCATTTCTTCTCTTATCTAACCGGTCAAGAAGTTTCGCTGCCTTACCGGCATTTTCAATCTGGTCTGGGAGGATCCCCAGCTTTTCAAGTGTAGCTTTTTGTTTATCTGACGGTGGTCCCATCTCCCAACCGAATGCCGGGACATATCCGGAAAGGTCTTCAGCTTGGATACTCATTTCAAACTGCAGCGGGTCTACAAGCTTTTTCTTTCTCCTCTTCATTTCCGCAAGCTGCTTTGCAAGGGCTTCTTCTCTCTGCGCCACTACGTCCTCGGAGGCAGTCTTTTCTGCCTCCTCAATATCTACTGGACAGCCTGCGGCTTCTTTTAGATTCTCTGTCATTTTCTGTGCTACTTCCTCGTTATCGCAAATCAAACTTGCAGGATGACACAGCTCGTGTCGTTCTGTATGCCACAGAAAATCCAGTAGCAATAAATGCTCTTTTCCAGGAGACAGCCTTGTTCCGCGTCCCACCATCTGGCAATACAGGCCGCGTACTTTTGTAGGTCTTAATACCACCACACAATCTACCGATGGACAGTCCCAGCCTTCTGTAAGCAGCATACTGTTACAGAGTACGTTGTATTTTCCTGATTCAAAGTCTGAAAGGATTTCAGCTCTGTCCTGGCTGTCTCCATTTACCTCTGCAGCCTGAAATCCATAATTATTCAAAACATCACGGAATTTCTGGCTGGTCTTTACCAATGGAAGAAATACGACTGTCTTTTTGTCTGCACAATATTTTTGCATTTCCTGTGCAATTCCTTCCAGATAAGGGTCAAGTGCGGTTCCGATGTCACTTGCCTTAAAATCTCCAGCCTGCACAGAAACACCGCTCATGTCAATCTTCAGTGGGATTGTAAGTGCTTTTATCGGAGTTAAATATCCTTCTTTGATGGCTTTCGGAAGGGTATATTCATAAGCCAGGGATTCAAAATATTGTCCTAAATTCCGCATGTCCCCACGGTCTGGTGTCGCAGTTACACCGAGAACATGAGCCTCCGGAAAGTGTTTTAATACTTTTTGATAACTGTCTGAGATGCAATGATGTGCCTCGTCTATGATGATTGTATTAAAATAATCTTCCGGAAATTGTCCAAGGCGTTTCTCTCTCATTAAGGTCTGCACAGAACCAACCACAACACGAAACCAACTTCCCAGACAGGAGCTCTCCGCCTTTTCTATGGCACTGTTTAACCCTGTTGTCTTTTTTAATTTATCTGCTGCCTGATCCAGAAGTTCTCCCCTGTGTGCCAGAATCAACACTCTTTCTCCTTTTCGCACACAATCCTCTGTTACTTTTGCAAATACAATGGTCTTGCCGCAGCCAGTTGGTAGCACCAGGAGTGTTTTCCTGATGCCGTTGTCCCACTGCTCAAAGACCGCCTCTTTTGCCTCCTGCTGATATGGTCTTAGTTCCATCACATTTTCCTCTTTTTAAAATGAACCGGCATTAAAAGCTGGTTTATTCGCATCTTTTGGATACAGCTTCTCGATATGGTTGTACATCTTAGTCGGGTCTTTGGTTCCAGGTGCCAAGCTGACTTTTGCTTTTGCGGTCAGTCCAGGGAGTGCTCCCCAGTTCATTCTCAGCTCTTCTCCTTCTTTCTTTAATCCAACACCACGGAACAACTCTGATAATTTCCACTCAAGAGAGCTGTGCAACACATAGTTCTCCCGGATTGTAACGTCTCTGTCGTGACCATGTACAATAAAATAAACCACTGCCATGTTGCATGCCGGAAGTTTTCCACTTCCTTTGGATCTGCTTCTTTCGAATTTTTCTACAGTTACATTGTAGTCACCTTCTGGCAATGGCTCAAAATTCTGTCCGTCTTCTTTAATTGTATCGTCCCAGTTAAATTCTCTTCCTTCTGTTGTCATAGCTGTATTCTCCTTTTATAATTTAATTATTAAATGGTATTTCCTGTTTTTCTTTCATTTCTTTGACCATGCCAAAGACCTGTTCCCATGCTCCAATCAGGCAGCCATTGATAAAGTCTGTGTCATAATCTTTGATTTTGACATCTTCCGGGTAGTACCCTCTTGCAGCGACCACAGCCTGAATATCCCATTCGTCCACATGGTTCGCCTCCATTAAGTCCCTGAGAGGTTTCGGAATCGCAGGGTCCTGTGATGGAAAATCACTTTTCGGTTCTTCCAGTGGCAAATTCATCTGCTGCCCTGCATCCGCAGATACAGACTCCTGTTTCGGAGTTTCTTTTTTAGGCTCCGGTATGCTCTGCTCTGGCACTGTTTCTTTTCGTGTCTGGCGGTTACTGGGACGTTCTTCTATGATGTGCGCAACGGAGCTGTATTCAAATGGAACTTCTTCCGGCAGCCCATATCGGTTTTTTGCATCCCAACAAGCATGATGTGCAGTATACATCACCCTGGTTCCGCCCTGTGCCTTGAATTTCTTGCCTTTGTCATCCGTCGCAACGGATATGGTTTTGTAATTTGCAAACAAAAGCATATCCGCCCACTCTTTAATAAGAGGAGAAGTCTGTGAACTGGTCTTTTTCCCAAGCTTCAGCTCCCAGCGGTCATAAGCCCCCATTTCATCTGGCTGCTCGAATTTCCGAATCTGCGCATGTGCAGTAAGCACTACATTCACACCAGCTTCCACCACTTCTGTAAGCCTGTTCAAAAAACGTCCCATCTCTTCTTTTACATAGACATATCCATTTCCGTATCCAAAGTCCTCAATGCCCTTTTTCTGGTGCTTGTCACAGATACTCTGGACACACATGGTTTCTGCCCAGTCGATGGTATCAATTACCAGCGTTTTGCAAATATCTGGGTGGGTTTTTATGTATGTAATCTGATCTAAAATCATCTGCCATGACGTTGGCTTAGGTAATCTGGCTACATCCATAGAATTGGTACTTCCTTCTGTGTCAATAAATACCGGTTCCGGGAATCCACTTGCAAATGTGGATTTACCGATTCCTTCCGGACCGTAAATAACAACTTTTTTTGCACAAGGAATTTTTCCTCTGATAATCTCCATTTAAAATGCACCTGCCTTCCAAGTTTTTTTCGGTTCTGGATCATGTTCCTGACCCACTACATAACCATCTTCAATAATGATGCTGCATTCTTCTCCTGTACTCACTCTGGTGGCAATAGCCTGCAATCCTTCTGCTTCCAGCCATGTACCGAACTCTTGCAAAGTCTTCATGTCCATCTGTTCCAGTTTATCCAGGAGCACGAATCCACAATTCGGATTCAATTTTCGCACGATAGCTGTAGCGACTTTCATTCTGTCAGCTCCGGACATGTTGTCCCATTTCTGCCCTTCGTATACCAGTTCTCCATCCATCACAGATAAATCTGGAAGTGGAAGCTCTGCGGAATTTAAAAGGTCTGTTTTTTTGTTTCTTACATCAGAAATCTTGGCTGTCAGATCGTTGTATTCATTTCTGTAGGTCTTCGCATCGTCTTCTGCTTTTTCCTTGTCAAGATTTGCCCTAACTTTCCGGTTGATTTCTTCAATATTCGCAATGTTCTTTTCCAGTTCAGCGGTAGATTCATCCTGCAAGTCCACGGCGGACAATCGGGCGATTCTTAAATCTTCTTCGATTTTTCTCTGCTTTGCTAAAAGCTCAGAGAGATTATCATTGATTTTTTGATATTCCTGTTCCATCTGATGGAGATACTCCCGTTTCATCTGGTTCTCTCCGTTTTTTGCAAGGATTTCCTGCTGCTGCCGTATCAAATCAGAAGGGGAAATCAGGTCTTTCGGAACATCTGGAAAATACGGCTGCTCTTTTGCAAATTTTTCTTTTTGGTCAGCAGTACGTCCCACATATAACCGCTCCTGATACAGCTCTTTTTCCTCTTTTTCCAATTCCATCAGCTTATCCCCTACTCCGATAATCTGTAGGAGAGCCTGTGCTTTTTCTTTCCCGGATGCTTCCATAAACTTAGGAAGATCCAATGCAAAGTTATTTACGAACTCATTTAAAAGCTGCTGTCCTGCTTTCTTTCCTGATGGGTCTGTGACTTTTAAGGCACTATTCTTTCCTTTGCGCTCTACAACAAGCCCGTTATTCATAACGATATGCAAAGCGGGTGGAATTATTGAGCCTTCTCGCTCCGCTTGTGAGGGTTTGAATTTATCTCCGCCAAGAGCCCATGCAATCGCATCCAGCACAGAGGTTTTTCCTTGTTTGTTGTTTCCACCGATGATAGTCAAACCGTTCTGTTTTGGCTCTACCTTTACAGCTTTGATTCGCTTGACATTTTCAATTTCAAGTTGATTAATCTTCATACTCATTCTTGATTTTCCTTTCATTCTGCTTTACAATAAGGTTGTTAAAATTTTTTCTAAGCCCCTTAGTGAGTTGCCGCTCCTGGGGCTTTTTCTGTTGCCAGCAAAATATAAAATGCTACTATAGCAATTGCACCAGCTCCTGTAGCCTGGGCAAGGGTATCTGTCCACACCCAGAATGGCAGGTATGTAGCCATCGCTCCGATAATGACGGATATAACAATGTTACGTTTCATGCTCTTTCTCCTTTTCTTCTTTAATTTCTTTTAAAAACGGTTCCATGACCTTCGCAAGCCTGACGCAAACCTCTGCCGGTATAAAAGTAGGCTTGCCGGTCACTTCTGTTCCGTCTTTTAAAAAGGTTCTTACGGTTACGTTTGACATTTTGCCACCTCCTACTCTCCTAAAAAATACTCAATGCTTACTCCGAAGTAGTCTGCGAGGATTTAATCCAGAAACCTTAGCTGTTCATAATCTGGCACCTTTACAAAATCATCTGGAAGTCTAATGCCAAACTGTTCAGACACCATCTTGAACGCTTCGCAAATTTTCCACGGAGCTGAACCTTGCTTCTCCATGCGCTTGTCCATTTCCTTGTTAAAGGAAGCAACTTCGCCAAGAGAGGTAGCCTTGGTTTCGTAAATCTTTTCTGTTTCACGGTGTTCCATCTCGTAAAATCGCTTCACATATCTGGCGGTAAAGATTACACCTTTTTCTCCTGTAGATTTGTTTGCCAGAAAATCACAACCGAGTTTTGTGACCTGATAGCACTTATTCTCTTTACCGCTGGTGTCACGGTATGTGGTAGGTATAAAATAATCACTGACAGCCATTTGGCTTTCAGTCATGATTTGTATATAGCCTTTCCTATCCTTTCGACCGTCTAATTTTCTTAAAATGTCATTGTGTGGCACTTCCATCATCTCTGCCACTTCCAAAGTTGTGATTGTTGTTTTTCTTAATTCGTTCATGCTTCCTCCTTTTGTTTCATTTTTGAAACTTTTTGATTAAAAAAATATGCAGATATTTCGTCTACATTTATTTCGAGCATTTGACACCACGTTATAATCTCTTCTTGAGAAAGACCGATGCCATTATTCAGTTTTAATGACATTGAACGATCGGTTATTTTATTTGCCAGTGCAAAATTTCTCTGCGTTCCATATTTTTCGACTATTCTTCCTTTCAACTTGCTATAATCGAAAACAATTTGTTCGCACATTTTACCCACCTTCTTTCTTTGTTTTTTGTTTCATTTTTGAAACTATCGGTAGTATACTTCACTGTCCGATGTTTGTCAATACTCAATTATCAATTTTTAAACTTTTTCAATCAAAACCATTGAAAATATGTTTCATTTTTGATATTATACATCTAAAGAAAGGAGAGCAATATGAATATAATTGTTGATAGTTTTGTGCATAGATTTAATGCAGCTTTAGCAGAAAGAAATATCAGACCAATAGAATTGGCCGAAAAAACCAAACTGTCCAGATCTACTATTAGCCACTACATGAATGGATATGCGCAACCAAAGTCAGATAAGCTTTTTATTCTTTCAAAAGCCCTAAATGTGAATGAACAGTGGCTTATGGGATATGACGTCCCTATGGAACAAAACGATTGTGAAGATACCACCATTGCGAAACGCGATGCTGCATTAGCTGATATAGAAAAAATACTTCAAGCAAAAAAATATTCATTATGTTGTGAAAGTTATGATGATAATTTTTTTACTATAAAAAACGCTTTTGGACAAACCATTGCTGGATTATATGATTACGAACTTTTACCACGCTACGAGGCATTAAAACAAAACGGAAATGTTACTATAGATTTACTGATTTCGTCAGAAGCTGCATTTTTTAGATATATGGAGAGTATAGGGTACTATATCGCAAAAGATACCTCAGGTTCTGATTCCCGTATCGAATACTCCAATAAATATGGTAATGGTTTTATTAAAATAACCCCTGATACATTGACTGATATAAAAAGTCGAATAGATACTTACGCAAAAGCAACTATTGATTCTATTATTTGCAAAGAGTACGAAGAGGTTTTTCGTAAAAAACGTGAGAATAACGAGTCACTCACTACTCAGCTATTAGCCGCCGCTCACGATCGTACCGACATAAACGTGACAGAAGAAATGAAAAAACATGACGATGACATCATGAACGATGATTCCGAATGGGAGTGAATTGATTGACCTACGAAGAATTACTGAAAGAAGCTGATAGCATGGGGCTAATTGTAAAAGAAAAGCCCCTGCAATCTGGCGACGGACGGATTTTTAATAATAAAATTGCTATCCGCAAAGACATACCGACACAAGTAGAAAAAGCCTGTGTGCTGGCTGAGGAGCTCGGACACTATTTAACCACTTACGGAAATATCCTTGATCAGTCGAGTGTTGCGAATCAAAAACAGGAATACCGTGCAAGACTTTATGGCTACAATTTAAAAATCGGACTAACCGGGATTATCCGAGCCTACGAGCATGGATGCCGGACACTGTACGAGATGGCTGAGTATTTGGACGTGACAGAAGAATATCTGCAATCCGCTATTGATTGCTACCGCTCACGATACGGGCGCTTTGCTTCCGTGGATAATTATGTTCTGTATTTTATTCCGTGTCTGGCTGTCATGCGGATAGGATAATGGTTAAACCGCAGCAATGCGTTTTAATAAAAACATTTTTAGGAGGAAAAAGAAATGTCAAAGAAGGAAAAAGGGGAAAAGAAGAAAGGGAGTTGCTTAAAAACGATATTAATTGTTTTTGGCGTGCTTGTGATTATTGGAGCTATCGGGTCAACCGGCGGAGACTCTTCTGACGAGAAAAAAGAAGAAGTATCTGTAGCTCAAGATGATAACACTGAAAAAAAAGCTGAAACGACCAAAGAACCTGAGAAAAAAGTTGAAGAAACAACACCAGAAGAACCAGCAAAAGAAGAGCTTGCGGAAGCTCCGGTAGAAGAAGAGCCTAGCGTTCCGGCAGAGCACAAATCAGCCTTAGCAAAAGCAGAAAGTTACAGCAAAATGATGAATATGTCAAAAGCCGGCATTTACAATCAGCTCACATCCGAATACGGAGAGCAGTTTTCCGCCGAAGCTGCGCAGTATGCTATTGACAATATGCAAGCAGACTGGAACGCAAATGCACTTAAAAAAGCAGAAAGTTACAGTGAATCTATGCACATGTCAAAAGCTGGTATATACGACCAATTAACCTCCGAAAACGGGGAACAATTTACTGCCGAAGAAGCACAATATGCTGTTGACAACATACAGGCTGACTGGAACGCGAACGCCTTAGAGACAGCTAAAAATTATCAAGAATCTATGGATATGTCACCAGAAGCTATAAGAGACCAGCTTACATCTGAGTATGGGGAAAAATTCACCGCAGAAGAAGCGGATTATGCTATTGCAAATCTTAATTAAATAACAAAAAACCGCCCCTGTGTTGGCGCACAGAGACGGTCCTACATCCGGAGATGTATATATATTTTACATGCAGGAATATTGTATCATCTTCGGCGATTTTTTGCAATAAAGGAGATGATTTTTTATGAACACAGCTTTAATTTACATCAGGGTAAGCACCAGAGAGCAAGCGGAGGAAGGGTATTCCATCGGCGAGCAAGAGGAACGTCTGAAGAAATACTGCGATGCCATGAACTGGAATATTGGTGGTATCTTTATTGACCCGGGATTCTCCGGGGCAAACATCAACCGCCCGGCACTCCAAAAAATGATTAAGGAAATCGAAAGGGGAAATGGAAACATCGTCCTGGTTGATAAATTGGACAGGCTTTCCCGGTCTCAGTACGATACTCTTTTTTTAATCAACAAAGTATTTTCCACTCACAACTGCTCTTTTGTGAGTCGGGCAGAAGCATTTGACACATCCACACCTTTTGGACGTGCAATGGTTGGCATCTTATCCGTCTTTGCCGAGTTGGAACGCGAGCGAATCAAAGAGAGGATGTCGGATGGTCGTGAGGGGCGAGCCAAAGAAGGGAAATACCGTGGTGGCGGTCACGTGCCGATCGGGTACGACTACGATTCAAAAAGTGGAGCGTTAAAGGTAAATGCTTACGAGGCTGCGCAAGTCAAAGAGATTTTTACCTTATTCAACTCCCGGTGCTCTCCTATCCAGATCGCCGAAATCCTAAACCAAAAGGGATACACGGCAAAAGGTACGCCGTGGAGCTATTGGAAAGTACGTCGCTGCGTAGAAAACAGAACCTACATCGGCAAGCTCAAGCATAATGACAACTGGTATGAGGGCGCTCACGAGGCAATCGTAACAGAGGCAGAGTTTGACCAGGCACAATCTGTCTTGACGGAATACCGGGAGAAAAATAGCGCCATGGGACACAGGAGGACTACCGCTCTCGGTGGATTGGTCTATTGCGGGAATTGCGGTGCGAAGTATCACTCAGTCAAAGCCGGCGCGAATAAGTACGCTTATTATATTTGCTATAGCCGCTCGAAAAGCAGCTATCAAAAAGTAAATGACCCAAACTGCAAAAACAAAACGTACCGGATGGCTGATTTAGAAAACCTTGTATATAGTCAAATAAGGGACTTAAAAGCAAATAAGGGATATTTGTCTATGCTGCGCTCTACTGTCGATTCCGCGAGCCAATACGATGCCATATTGAGCCGTATTAAAGAGGTGGAAAAGAAAATCGAGCGGTATATGGATTTATATGCTCTTGGCGGGATAGAGTTATCCTCTATCAAGTCCAAAATAGACCCACTGATGGAAGAAAAGAAAAAGCTGGAAGCTGAGTTGGAAGCAAAAGCCGAAGAGAAAAAATCGAATGCCACAAAGGAAGAAATTATAGGCATCATAGAAAATTTAGATCAAATTTTGAGTAAAAACGATCCAGGACAGACACACGCAGCCTTGTCTATTTTGATTAACAAAATCGTTGTCAACGGCGACCAGGTGGATGTCTACTGGAACTTTACCAAATAGTTGACGATGGATAATACCAACGTAAGGAGGAAAATTTCATTATGTTTCAATTACTTGTAAACGCCGATGGCGGTCTTACCACAGCCGGCTATGCAGTTTCTGCTCTTGCAGTGATTCTGCTTGCAGCCGCTGTTATCTTTTTCTGTTCAAAAAATAGTTCCACCAGAAAAATGACAACACAGCAGCTTGTGACCTGCGCAGTTGCGCTTGCACTTGCTTATGTAACTTCATACATTAAACTTTTCAAACTGCCTTTCGGCGGTTCTGTCACTCTTTTCAGTATGCTGTTTATCGTATTGATTGGCTACTGGTATGGAGCAAAAATAGGAATTCTCACAGGACTGGTATACGGAATCTTCCAGTTCCTGCAGGAACCATACGTACTTTCCCTGTTTCAGGTATGCTGTGATTACATCCTTGCTTTCGGCGCTATGGGAATTGCAGGCTTTTTCTCAAAATCAAAAAAACATGGACTGGTTAAGGCGTATCTGGCTGCTATTCTGGCAAGAGGCGCATTCCACGCACTTGGCGGATACCTGTACTGGATGGATTACATGCCGTCCAATTTCCCGAAATCCTTAACTGCTCTCTATCCAATCATTTATAATTACAGCTTCATTCTGGCAGAAGGTATCCTTACTGTGATCGTCATCTCCATTCCGGCAGTTTCCAAAGCCCTGAATCAGATACGCACAGCAACTACCAACCCTGGACTTTATAAAACACCTGCCGCAAATAAATAAAACAAATCAAGACTTCCTCTAAAAACGGCTGTCCATCCAGACAGCCGCTTTCCATTTTACTCATTCTTTTTTTCTTCTGTTGCCTCTTTTTTTTGAGAATCTGTCATAATCTTATTCAGCTCATCGATCATCTCGTCATCCTTTAGACGGAATTTTACTTCCACACGACGGGATGCGTCCTTATCTACATTCCCATCGGAATCCAGAACAGGATTTGACATGGAGTGACCGTTTACCGTGAGATAATCCTGCAGATCAAGGGCCTCCTCATTTGATAAAAACTCTCCCTGAATATCAAGCAGATACTGCGCCACTGCAAGGGAACGCTGCTGAGAAAGCTCTAGGTTGTAGGCATAATCACCGTCTGTATCTGTATATCCATCAATAATAATCTCCGCAAGATACGGCTTGTGCTCCTTCTCAAGAAGCACCTTACAGTAAATAGGAAGAATATTTTTAAGTGCCGACTTTCCTTCCTCTGTAAGCTCCGCCTCGTCATATGCAAACATAACATTTGCATCCAGGGTCAATGCTCCTGTCTTGGAATCAATATCCACATTTACATTATTTTTTGAAAATTCTTTTTTTAAGGATTCTACAACTTCTGCTTTTACACCGATGATATTATCAATTTTCTGCTGCTGATCTGCAAGAAGTGCTGTTTTTTCATCGAGAGCGGACTGCTGTTTATCCAGAGTCTTTTCCTGATCTTTCAGCTTTGCCGCCAGATCTGCAAGAAGCTGCTTCTGCTCTGCAAGCTGCTGATCCTGGCTTTTTAACTGCTCATCCTGATTCTGAAGAAGTCCTTCTTTTTCGTCCAGAGCGGACTGCTGCGCCAGAATCTCTGCTGTGTACTCCTCCTGAAGCGCTATTTTTTCATCTCGCTCCTTAATACTTTCGTTATAGCTTTTCTGTGCCTGAAAAAGAGTGAGGCACATGATCAACACGAAAAGAAGCAGAACACCAGCCATCATATCCGAATAAGAACGCCAGACATTAAATCCTCCGTCTTCGTTTTTTCTTCTTTTACGCATATAATTCTCCTCTTATTTGAATAAGCTGAACTTTCCTTTCTGTGCTGCTTTTGAAAGCTCCCGGATATTCTTGGAAATATCTTCCAGAAGTTCTCTCTGAGCCTCCCCCTGTTCTTCCAGAAGTCTCTGGATTTTGTCTACAGAAGCCTTCTGGGAAATGCTGTCTACGCGTCCGCTTTGAAGCTGCAGATCTTTCCCGGAAAGTGAAACATCTGTAAGAAGACGGCGAACCTGTTCCATTGTCTGATAGGAAAGCTTCTGATACTGAGAAAATTCCTGCATCTTCGTATCGAAATCCTGAATGAGCTGGCGATTTGCTTTTAACACTTCTGCACTTGCCTGGCTGGACTGCCCTGCATTTTCCATACCTGCTGTCGCAGCTTCCACATAACGCTTCATCGTCTGGTTGCAGGCAACCCAGAATTTTGCAGCAGACTGCTCCGCTTCTTTTAAATACTCTGTTACATGCTGATAATCCTGCTGCTGCATTTTCTGAATGTTCTGATTATCCTGAACAATCCGGTTAGCCGTAGTAAGGTAACGGTTCTGCAGGTTTCCAAGCTCCGTCACTGCATCTTTCATCACCCGCTCCTGTTGTAGATAATTATCGCTCAACTGGGTACTCATCGTCTGATAAAGCGTTGCTGTATAATCCGCATTTTCTTTTTGTGCTTTTTTCAGCTGATTTAAAGCTTCATTAAAATCCTTAAACTGCAGCTGAAAGGAGTTATGCATCTCTTTCATAAATCCATCCAGGATCTCTTTTACTGCATCCTGCTGACATCTTGTAACAGAAGTCACCAGCATATCAAGAGAATCGTTCATTTTCCGAAAAGTCGGCGTAATTACCTTTTCAAAACTGTCTGCCATCTGCACAGAAAACTGCTCTGCCATTTTATTCATGGCTTCTGTCTGAATTTTCTGACTGGATACAAGGAGATTTCTTGACTCATTTTCTGCAGTAGGCATAACGTATGCGTGAAAGCGGTCCAGAAATCCCTGAAGATTTTCTGTAAGAGAGCTGTACTCACTCTTCATTCCATATGTATACACAATAGACAGAGCAATTCCGTAAATAGAAGTAAGGAATGCCACCTTAATTCCGTCCACAAGAGATGCAACAGAACTTGTCATTGCCGCATAATCATTGGGATTAAAATTTTTAAGCCCCCATACAAGTCCTACAAAGGTTCCGAGAATACCAAGACTTGTAAGAATGTCGGGCACCATTTCCAGAAGACGTTTGTGAATGTGAAGATCCATTTCTTCCTCATTAATGAAGTCCTCCACATCACCGATTCCTTCCTGGCTTTTGTCAATGCTTCCACGAAAGGTATCCATCTTTTTATCCAGATATGTATTCCCGAAAATTTCATTTAATACAGATAAATCTTCTGCCTTTGCTTTCCCGGGAGCCTTGAAAATACTGGAAACCTCCTCTGTGCCGTGACGGAGCGCTTCAGAAAGACGGTTCATTTTAAACATTCCGCCAATCATGCCGGAGAGATAAATCAGTACCATCACCCCAAGAAACACAAAGTTATATACCATTACACTGGCAGCACCCTTGCCTGTATATATGGTCATTCCCACTGCGGCCGCGACCACAGCCAGGAATAAAACTACATTTACAATCTTTTTGCCCATAAAATGCCTCCCCTTTTGTAGATTTGTGTGAAATTAATAGAAAATTATTGATTTCTTTTTTATAATATCACAACATACCAGGACACACAAGACAAAATCACAGAAAAGAATCATAATATCACAGTAATTACCAGTATCTTCCCGTCTGTACTTTCTGCATGAATTTTTCCATTATGCACTTCCACAATTGCCTTTGCCACAGACAGACCAATTCCGGATCCTCCCGTTTCCGAGCTTCTGGACGCATCTGTCCTGTAAAATCGTTCGAACAAAATATCCATATTTCCCTTCTGGATCATTTCTGACTCATTTGACACCTTAAAAACAACTTTTCGCCCTTTTCTTGCTAAAGAAATAAAAATCTCACCGTTGTTCACGGGATAACACTCATAATTGCAAAAAGCACAATAAAAGTGGAGCTCATTGCTACCAGAATAAACCTTTGGCGGATCTGACGCATTATTTTATTTCCTCCAAAAAGTACCCCTGGTTACGTACGGCTTTTATCTGTACGTCTGCCTGTATGGACAAAAGTTTTTTCGGAGATTAGAAAGATATACCCATACGACATTTATCTCTGCTTTGCTGTCATAACCCCATATTTTTCCATAAACCTCTCTGTAGAAATCACACAGCCAGGATCACGATCAGCATTTCCATAATCTGATACTCCCTGTTCGAAGCTGTTTATTTTTCTCGTGATTAATTATTTTGAAAACAGCCTTATAAGTCTTTCTGCCGCTTCTTTTGTATCTTCCGGTGAACCGAAAGTAGAAAACCGGAAATACCCCTCTCCACAGGCTCCAAATCCTTCTCCGGGTGTTCCCACAACCTGAATTTCATGTAGCAGATAATCAAAAAATTCCCAGCTTCCCATTCCGTTTGGGCACTTCATCCAGATATATGGTGCATTTTTTCCTCCGCAATACCAGATTCCAATCTGATCCAGTGCATGCATCAATGTTCTGGCATTTTTTTTATAAATCTGAATATTTTCATGAATCTGTCTTTGTCCTTCCTCTGTAAAAACAGCTGCTCCGCCTTTCTGAATTATGTACGACACACCATTTGTCTTTGTAGTACGATTGCGTACCCACATTTCATTAAAATTCATTCCATTACGGTTCAATTCTTTTGGTATTATTGTATATCCAAGTCTTGTCCCCGTGAAACCGGCTGTCTTGGAAAGGGAGCATATTTCAATGGCACATGTTTTTGCTCCTTTCAGCTCAAAAATACTGTGCGGAAGCGTCTTATCCTCAATAAAGGCTTCGTATGCCGCATCGAAAAGGATTACAGAACCGTTTCTATTAGCAAAATCCACCCATTTTTGAAGCTGTGTACGGGAATAAACTGCTCCCGTGGGATTGTTGGGAGAACATATATATATTAAATCTGCCATCTCTTCTTCCTTTGGTTCAGGCAAAAATCCGTTTTCCTCTGATGAAGAGAGATGTACAATCCTTCTTCCCGCCATTACATTCGCATCTACGTATGCCGGATAAGACGGCTCAATCACCAGAGCAGAACAGGAACGCTCAAACAAATCTAAAATATCCCCAAGCTCATCACTTGCACCGCTTGAAACAAACACCTCGTCCGCGGATAACAAAACACCTCTTTTTTCATAATATCCTGCAATTGTTTCTCTCAAAAACGGCGCTCCGCACTCCGGCATATATCCATGAAACCTGTCTCCGGAGGCCTGATCATCTACAGCCTCGTGCAATGCCTTAATTACAGCATCACATAACGGCAGCGAAACGTCTCCTATGCCCATCTTTAAAAGCTTTACTCCCGGATGCTGTTCCACATAAGCTTTTGTTTTCTGGGCAATATTATAAAAAAGATATGAATCTTTCAATTCTTTGTAATACATATTTGGTCTTATCATCGTATTCTCCTCACCTGCATAGTTAATATTCTACATTCTCAGATAATCTTCTTTCAAAACGGTCTTTTCGTAAATCGGCCGGGATTTTTGTCGGATATTTTCCATGAAAACAAGCAGCACAATAACCTTCGCCGTCAATCAACTTTCCAAGTTTATCTATCTCTAAATATCCCAAAGAATCCACTCCTATAATCTCTGCAATTTCTGCCATGCTGTGGTGGCAGGCAATCAGATTTTCTTCTGAATCAATATCTGTTCCATAATAGCACGGATGCAGAAATGGAGGAGCCGAAATTCTCATATGTATTTCCTTTGCTCCTGCATCGCGCAAAAGCTTCACAATGCGCTTGCTTGTCGTTCCTCTCACAATTGAATCATCTACAAGAATAATCCTCTTTCCCTCTATCACACTTTTTACAGGAGAAAGCTTTATCCTGACTTTATCCAGACGCTCATTTTGTTTTGCCGCAATAAATGTTCTTCCAATATATTTGTTTTTAATCAATCCGATTCCATAAGGAATACCTGATTTATTCGCGTAGCCAAGCGCTGCATCCATTCCGCTGTCAGGAACTCCAATTACAACATCTGCCTCAGCCGGATACCTCTCTGCCAGAAGTTCTCCGGCTCTTACCCGTGATTCATGAACAGATACTCCATCTATGACTGAATCCGGTCTTGCAAAATAAATATATTCAAAAATACATGTTTTCTTCTGCCGTTTTCCACAATGTTCTTTTCTTGATTCTACACCATTTTGACTGAATACCAGAATTTCTCCCGGAAGCAGATCTCTGACAGGTTCTGCCCCTACCGACAATAACGCACAGCTTTCAGATGCAGCCACATACCCTCCATCCGGCAGTTTCCCATAACAAAGCGGTCTGAACCCATAAGGATCTCTTGCTGCAATCATCTTCGTCGACGACATCAAAATCAGTGAATACGCACCTTCCAGTAAATTCATTGCATTACTTACTGCTTCTTCTATACTTGATGTCCTCAGTCTTTCTCTTGTAATGACATAGGCTATGGTTTCTGTATCACTGGTTGTATGAAAAATTGCTCCGGATAACTCCAATTTATCCCGAAGTTCCAGAGCGTTACTTAAATTTCCATTATGTGCCAGTGCCATTTTTCCTTTCTGGTGATTCACCTCAAGCGGCTGGCAATTATCTCGTGTTGCTCCTCCGGTCGTCCCATACCTTACATGCCCTACTGCCATAGTTCCCTCAGATAAACCGGCTAATGTATCTTTTGAAAACACTTCGCTTATAAGTCCAAGCTCCTTATAAGAAGAGAACACACCATCGTCATTCACAACTATCCCACAGCTTTCCTGCCCTCTGTGCTGCAAGGCATACAATCCATAATAAGCAATTTCCGCAACATTTTCTTTTTTTGTGCTCACAACCCCAAACACGCCGCACTCTTCATGAACAGACATTATTCCCACCTCTGCATTATTTATTTTGTTTTGACTTTTTTAACGCTGCACCAATAAATTCTTTAAACAACGGATGCGGCTGATTCGGACGGCTTTTAAATTCCGGATGGAACTGTACACCAACAAAAAACGGCTGTTCATGAAGTTCCACCGTTTCTACCAGTCTTCCATCAGGCGAAGTTCCGCTAATCACAAGTCCGGCTTCTGTCAGAACCTCGCGATACTCATTGTTAAACTCGTAACGATGGCGGTGACGCTCATAAATTATTATGTCACCGTAACATTCTGCCATTTTTGTTCCTGATTTAATACTGCACGGATAACTTCCCAGGCGCAGAGTACCGCCTTTATCTTTTTCCTCCCTCTGTCCCGGAATAAAATCGATAACTTTATCAGCACACGTTTCATCAAATTCTCCGGAATGAGCATCTTTAAACCCTGCAACATTTCTTGCAAATTCTATGACAGCAATCTGCATTCCAAGACAGATGCCTAAATAAGGAATATGATTTTCGCGGGCATATTTTGCCGACAGAATCATTCCCTCTATGCCGCGATTTCCAAACCCTCCCGGGATAATAATTCCATCCAGATCTTTTAATACCTCATTTGCATTCTCTTTTGTAATCTTTTCTGAATCAATCCAGTGTATTTTTACAAATGTATCCCGTTCATACCCTGCATGGTCCAGCGCTTCTGCCACAGAAAGATATGCGTCGTGAAGCTTTACATATTTTCCAACAAGACCGATGTGCACTTCCCCGGAGCGATTTTGAATATGATCTACCATCTGTTCCCATTCCCCCAGATCAGGTTTGGATGCCTCTATATTAAGTTCTCTGCACACGACATCGGAAAAACCGGACTCTTCTAACATCAATGGCGCTTCGTACAAATTTTTTAATGTTCTGTTTTCAATTACACAATCCGGCTTTACATTACAAAAAAGTGATATTTTCCGGAATATAGCTTCTTCCAAAGGCTTATCCGTTCTTAATACGATAATATCAGGGCTCACACCCATTCCCCGAAGTTCCTTGACAGAATGCTGCGTTGGTTTTGATTTATGCTCTTCAGAGCCACTTAGATAAGGAACTAATGTCACATGAATAAATAAGCTGTTCTCTTTACCGACTTCCAGAGAAATCTGGCGTACCGCCTCCAAAAACGGCTGAGATTCAATATCGCCGATTGTTCCGCCAATCTCCGTTATCACTATATCTGCGTCTGTCTTTTTCCCTACATTGTACACAAATTCTTTGATTTCGTTTGTAATATGAGGAATTACCTGAACTGTAGAGCCAAGATACTCTCCTCTTCGTTCCTTATTTAATACATTCCAATAAACCTTTCCCGTAGTCAGGTTTGAATATTTGTTTAAATTTTCATCAATAAATCTCTCATAATGCCCCAGATCCAAATCTGTTTCTGCTCCATCTTCTGTCACGAATACTTCACCATGCTGATATGGGCTCATAGTCCCCGGGTCTACGTTAATATACGGATCTAACTTCTGTGCAGCAACTTTCAGCCCCCTTGCTTTTAAAAGTCTTCCAAGGGAAGCCGCTGTAATTCCTTTTCCAAGACCAGATACCACACCGCCTGTCACAAAAATATATTTCGCCATAATTCTTAACTTCCTTTTCTGAATTTTCCTGTTTTTATCAAACTCTTTTCAAAAACTTCTTTTATTTTCCACTGCTGCCATAATTTGAAAGCACTCTCGCTGAAGGATCATTTACATTGCACCCTTCCCATTCTTTATTCGGCATCCAGAAATCTACAATCATCCCTGCCTGGCCCGGATAATACTTTTCAAAAATTTCTCTGTATAATAATGACTCTTTCGTAAAAGGCCGGGCATATGTATAGGTTTCACATTTTTCTTCAAACTCCTTATCACTGTACTTGCGCTCTGCATATTCTTTCAGATAATCAACCATAGAATGACCTACCGCATCTGAAAACGCTGCTTTTTCTCTCCAGAGAATTTCATCCGGAAGATATGCATCTTTTTCAAATCCATGACGAAGAAGATATTTTCCTTTTCCATACGTATTCAGTTTCAATTCCGGATTTATGGACATCACATATTTTACAAAATCCAAATCTCCAAACGGAACCCTTGCTTCCAGAGAATTTACGGAAATACAGCGGTCTGCGCGCAGAACATCATACATATGCAGTTCACGGATTCTTTTCTGTGATTCTTTTTGAAAGGCACACGCATCCGGTGCAAAATCTGTGTATTTATAACCAAATAATTCATCCGATATTTCACCTGTTAAAAGGACACGAATATCTGTCTGCTCATGAATTGCCTTACATACAAGATACATGCCTATTGATGCCCGTATCGTCGTTATATCATAAGTTCCCAGAATTTGAATCACTTCTTCCAGAGTATCTGTAACTTCATCTGGTGTCATATAAATTTCTGTATGCTCGCTACCTATATAGTCTGCCGTCTGTCTGGCATATTTTAAGTCGATGGCATCGTTACTCATGCCAATGGCAAAAGTACGGATAGGCTCATGACTCTCTCTGGCAGCAATAGAACATACAAGAGAAGAATCCAGTCCTCCTGAAAGAAGGAATCCTACCCTGGCATCTGCTACAAGACGCTTTTTTACTCCTGCAATCAATAAATCATGAATATTCCGGCAGACCGTTTCCAAATCATCATGACATACCTGTTCTGTTTCAGCAATATCACGATAGCAGATAAAACTGCCGTCTTTATAATAATGTCCAGGCGGAAAGGGCATGATTCTGTCTGTTAGTCCTACCAGATTTTTACCTTCGCTGGCAAACAGAATCACACCTTTTTCGTCATATCCGTAATACAGAGGACGAATTCCAATAGGATCTCTAGCCGCAATATATTCTCCCTTTTCACCATCATAGAGAATTAATGCGAATTCAGCATCTAACATGGCAAACATATCCGTACCGTACTCTTTATACAAAGGCAGAAGGATTTCACAATCCGAATCACTTTCAAAAGTGTAGCGGTCGGACAGCTCTTCTCTTATCTTCTCAAATCCATATATTTCTCCGTTACAGACTACATAGCTGCTGTCCAGCCGGAAGGGCTGCATCCCGGAAGGTGTCAGGCCCATAATAGCCAGCCTGTGAAAACCTAAAAGACCGTTTCCCGTATCGATAATCCGGCTGTCGTCCGGTCCCCTGGAAACAGTTCTGTCAAAGCCTTCTCGGAATTTATCAAAATCGGCTCCTGCCCCACAATATCCCATAATCGAACACATACATTTTACCTCCATTTTCAGATCTGCTGTATGGCTCTCACCATCCCATGCTCGCTGTAAACAGATGCTTGATTTTTCAATTTATTTTACACTGAACAGCAGATCCCCATACGTTGGGAATGGCCAATACTTCTTTGCTGTAACAGTTTCTGCTTCATCACAGACAATTCTTAGTTCCTGCATTCTGGTTAATACAGTATCCCTGAGCTCACAAGCCTGTTCTTCAATATCTTCCGCATCCTGAATTTTTATCAGTGCATTTTCCAATGCATCTGTCTGGAATGCCATCTGATCCGTAAGTGAAGAAAGTCTCTTTATCAGGCTGTTTTCATACTGACATGCCAACATCTCATTTACACTCTTCTTTAAAGAAATTGTCTTTGCCAATTCCATCACATAGGCTTCTACTGCCGGAATGATTTCTCTTTTTGCCATATCCACCATAGTATTTGCTTCTATTACAATGGTCTTGCAGTAATTTTCCAACATAATCTCGCATCTTGATTCCAGTTCAGCCTTAGAGAACACCTTATGTGAGGTAAGCATTCTGACGTTTTTTTCATCCAACAGATGCGGCATACAATCCGGTGTCGTCGGATAATTCAGAAGCCCTCTTACTTCCGTTGCCTCTTTTATCCATTTATCATCATAGCCATTGCCATTAAAAATAATCCTTTTATGATCTTTAATGGTCTTTTGAATCATTTCATGAAGAGTTTCTTCAAAATCTTCTGCACTTTCCAGTCTGTCTGCATAGATTTTCAGACTCTCGGCTACCGCACTGTTAAGCATCATGTTGGCACACGCGATACTGTTGGAAGATCCCAACATACGGAATTCAAATTTATTTCCTGTAAAAGCAAATGGCGAGGTACGATTTCTATCTGTTGTATCCCTGTTAAATTTCGGAAGTACATCTACGCCAAGTTTCATTTGTGTTTTTTCTGCCCCTGCATACGGAATATCTTTTTCAATTGCCTCTAATACGCCGTTCAGCTCATCTCCCAGGAACATGGACACTACAGCAGGCGGAGCTTCATTCGCACCAAGACGATGGTCGTTTCCGGCAGTCGCTACAGACAGTCTCAGAAGATCCTGATAATCATCTACTGCTTTAATCACTGCGCACAGAAATAATAAAAACTGAGCATTCTCATATGGTGTTTCTCCCGGTGACAGAAGATTTACACCTGTGTCTGTGGAAATAGACCAGTTGTTATGCTTTCCGCTTCCATTCACTCCTGCAAATGGCTTTTCGTGAAGAAGGCAGACAAGTCCATGCCTTGCAGCTACTTTTTGCATCATTTCCATTGTCAGCTGGTTATGATCAGTCGCAATGTTGGTTGTTGTATAAATAGGAGCCAGCTCATGCTGCGCCGGAGCCACTTCGTTGTGCTGTGTTTTCGCAAAAATGCCAAGTTTCCAGAGTTCCTTATTTAAATCATCCATATAAGCGGCTACCCTGGGTTTGATTACACCAAAGTAATGGTCATCCATTTCCTGTCCCTTAGGAGGTCTTGCTCCAAATAAGGTACGGCCCGTAAACTGAAGATCTTTTCTTTGATCGTACATCTCTTTTGTTATCAGGAAATATTCCTGTTCCGGTCCCACAGAAGTTGTAACATAGGACACTTTATTGTTTCCAAAGAGACGTAAAATCCGAAGTGCCTGTTTATTCAGTGCCTTCATAGAACGAAGAAGAGGTGTTTTTTTATCAAGAGCTTCTCCGCCATAGGAACAAAAGGCCGTTGGAATGCATAAAGTTTTCCCTTTAATAAATGCATAAGAAGTAGGATCCCATGCAGTATATCCTCTTGCCTCGAAGGTGGCTCTTAAGCCGCCGGAAGGAAAGGAAGATGCATCCGGTTCCCCTTTGATCAGCTCTTTTCCGGAAAATTCCATGATCACTCCGCCGTTTGGAGAAGGAGAAATAAAACTGTCATGTTTTTCTGCCGTAATCCCGGTCAATGGCTGAAACCAGTGTGTATAATGCGTTGCGCCTTTTGATACGGCCCATTCTTTCATCTCTTCTGCCACAACATCCGCTACACTGCTGTCCAGTTTTACGCCTTCGTCAATCGTTTTTCTTAAAGACTGGTATACTTTTGCAGACAATCTTGCTTTCATAACCCTGTCGTCAAAAACCATACAGCCAAAGTATTTTGTAACATCATTTTTTTTCATAATAGTACTCCTTTCGCATAAAAAAAGGCAGGGGAATCTTCCATATATCTGGATGAAAGACGCCCTTGCCTTCTTCTATATCTTTATTTTATTTTAGCAATGGAAAAGGCGTCTCTGAGATTATATTCTCTAAGACGCCCTTGCCTTTATGCACTGCATAATAACACCGCAGAAACCATCTTGTCAACATTTTTTTGTCAATACTTTTTTATTCGCAAAAATATCCATGCAGAAACCTGTGGTAAATTGTAATTGACAAACCTCGGGAATCGTTGTATAAATATCCCATCTTTGACAGTTGGAAAGATAAAAAATGGCTACAAACCCAGTAAACATGGGCTCTGTAGCCGTTTTCCTTTTCGTAACGATATGTGCTATATTATGATTTTTTTGACTTAATCTGTTTCGTTTCTTTAATAATTGTTCGCATGGAGGCTTTTGTAATGAATTCATAATCCGTTCTAAAGCCAAATGTTTTGTGCAGAGAATCAGTTAATTCTGTTCTTGTATAGGAAGGAATATAACCACTTGCTGTATTTAGTAGTGTCATTTGCATAGAACGTAATGTCCCAAGTATCTGACTGACCGTATAAGCATCTCCAAGTTTCTTTTCTAATAACCGATAAAGAAGAAGACTGATATAGCAGGTCATGAAATGAGCTTTTATTCGATCCTCTCTTCGTATATAGACGGGTCTAGCTTCAAATTCGGTTTTCATAATTCTAAAGTTTTCTTCTATTTCCCAACGCTGTTTGTTAATCCGTATGATTTCAGAGACATCACCTTCCAGATTTGTAATAACAGCATAAAAACCATCATACATTTCTTCTTTTTGAATCTGTTCTTCATCAATATCATATACTTGTTTATCAGCGATTTCTCCATCTGGCGTTACGGAAGTCTTCTTTACAAAACGCATTGGATCATTCTGATTTTTTCCTTTTCGTTTACGCCCAGGTGTGTTGATGATCTTTTCAGCACGTTCGATTTGGCGGTCACGAATTCTTCTTTGGTATGCTTTATATTTTGGAGAATAAGTAACAATCAGAGTTTCATCCATGTTTCCTGTAACCACAGGAACTTCTTTGTAATAAACAGTGTTATAAACTTCTTCATCAGTTTCATCAAGTGTACTCAGATCTATGAATTTTGTGCTACCGACTTTACGAAACTGCGTAGGATTCAGAGCAATTTCACGATCTTCTTTCTTCATCTTTTTAAGAGAATGAGTGATGATGTATGCCCGGTTTCCAAGACTGTTAAATCTTCTGTTTGCAGCACTTCCAAGTCCGGAATCAGAACAATAGATGAATTCACTGCAGTTAAAGTCCTGGAGAATTTTTGATTCTAAAGGCTTTAAAGTTGTCTGTTCGTTTTGATTTCCTGGATAAACATCAAAAGCAAGAGGAATACCATCAGCATCCATAAATAATCCCATAGTTACAATTGGATTCGGACGGTTTTCCTTACTTTTACCATAACGCTTGGAATCGCTTTCCTCTTCAATTTCGAAATAGTAGTTTGTGCAATCGTAATAGAGGATACGATTATTTCTTGGATGAAGGAAGTTAGAATTCTTGTAAAGTTCACTTTGAATAAAATCCGATTCCTCTGCAATCACAGAAAGAGAGCGGTAAACGTCCTGTAGACTGTATTTAGGTGGCTCTAACAGTGTTTGACAATAGTCATAGCTGGCCAGCTTGCTAGAAGGCGATAGGATTCGTGCATAAACTAAATCGGTCAGGATTGTTTGTAGATTGTATTTATATTTGTGGCGCTCTTTGATTGTTCTACAAATCTTATCTATACGAAGTTGTGTACAAAGTTCTTGTAAAAAGAGATATCCAACATTGAAAGAACGGCGTTCATTCATCGGAATGCAAGTAGCTTTTGAAAACTCTACAGAAATCTTTCCAGTAGCTTCTTTATAGAGTTTTGTCTCTTTATCAGCCTGCTCTCTTGCCCATGCCATCATCTTATCTCTGTCACCATCGAATTGTTCTAAAAGTGTGTTATATTTTCCGAGTTTTTTATAAATACGAGATGAGGGCTTGCCATTTTCCTTGCGGAAAGAATGATAAATATACACATCTTTATTGTTTTCACTACCTGTAAGTGCAATATACATGATTAGAAAAGACTCCTTTTCTTTTATTATAACACACTATTACAAACAAGTACATATAAAAACAGAAAATTTAACATAAAAAAAGCAGGTTTTATAAGGCCTGCAAGATATTTTTCTAATATTCAACTGTCAAACTCCCGACTGCATAATAACACCGCAGAAACCATCTTGTCAACATTTTTTTGTCAATACTTTTTTATTCGCAAAAATATCCATGCAGAAACCTGTGGTAAATTGTAATTGACAAACCTCGGGAATCGTTGTATAAATATACGTATGAGCAAAGGCGTTCATTTAAAAAGCAGAGATTTTCTGCTCTTAAAATGGACGCCTTTATTTTTTTCATTAAAAAGCAGAAAGGAAGGTAAAAGAGAATGAAAATAGAAGGTCAGGTACGTATTCCTTCCGGCTGTGCCATTGCAGCTATGATTTCCAGAGAAGGAAGGCGAATGTCCGGGGACACTATCGTAAATGCCATGAAGCCTATGCATGACCGCTCCAATGGTCTGGGAGGCGGCTTTGCCGGTTATGGAATTTATCCGGATTATAAAGACTTTTATGCATTTCATATATTTTTTGACAGCAGAACTACCCGAAAAGAATGTGAAGCATTTTTAAAAGAGCGCTTCGAAATCGTACAGTCAGAAATTATCCCTACAAGAAAATTGCCGGAAATCACAGATGAGCCGATTATCTGGCGATACTTTGTAACACCATTAAAATCCCTTCTCACATCTATGCAGTTAGATGAAAAAGAATATGTAGTGCGCACAGTAATGAAAATCAATACGGAAATTCATGGCGCTTATATCTTTTCCAGCGGAAAAAATATGGGTGCATTCAAAGCTGTCGGCTATCCTGAAGACATCGGTGTTTTTTATAAATTAGATGAATACAAAGGATATTCCTGGACTGCACACGGTCGTTACCCTACTAATACACCGGGCTGGTGGGGCGGTGCTCACCCTTTCACTCTTCTGGATGCCTCTGTTGTCCATAACGGAGAAATTTCCTCCTACGACGCCAACCGACGATTCATAGAAATGTTTGGTTACAAATGTACTCTTCAAACTGATACGGAAGTTATTACTTATGTTCTGGACTATCTTCTTCGCAGACAGGGACTTACTCTTGAAGAGGCTGCCAGTGTAATCGCCGCTCCCTTTTGGAGTACTATTGCATCAAAAAATGAGCTTGAAGATCAAAAAAAGCATACCTTCTTAAGGACTATGTTTCCGAGTCTTTTAATCACCGGACCTTTCTCTATTGTGTTTGGTTTTAATGGCGGATTAATGGCACTTAACGATCGTCTGAAGCTCCGCTCTATGGTTGTAGGCGAAAAAAATGATATTGTCTATATTGCAAGTGAAGAAACAGCCATCCGCGCTATGGCGCCGGATGCTGAAAATATCTGGGCTCCTTCTGGCGGAGAGCCTGTTATTGTAAAAGTAAAGGAAGGTGTTTTATTATGAGCATTGAATTTATCTATCCTGAATTTGAAGTAGTCCGCAATGAAAGCCGATGCATTTCCTGTCGTATCTGCCAGCAGCAATGTGCGAATGGAGTGCACTTTTACAATATTGAAACAAAGCAAATGGACTGTAACGAAAGCAAATGCGTCAACTGCCACCGATGTGTTTCCTTCTGCCCTACAAGAGCCTTAAAAATAGTAAAAAGCGACTGCTCTTTCCGCGAAAATGCCAACTGGTCAGAAACTACTATGAAGGAAATCTACAAACAGGCCAACAGCGGTGGTGTTTTGCTTTCTTCTATGGGAAATCCCAATCCTCTTCCGGTTTACTGGGACCGCATCTTAATCAATGCCTCTCAGGTAACCAACCCTCCTATCGACCCTTTGAGAGAACCTATGGAAACCAGAGTTTATCTTGGAAAAAAGTCTGAGAAGATACGCCGTCTTCCTGACGGAACTTTGGACTGCGAGCTTCCTCCCCAGTTGGAACTGTCTATGCCGGTAATGTTCTCGGCTATGAGTTATGGCTCCATCAGCTATAATGCGCATAAATCTCTTGCACTTGCCGCTAAAGAACTGGGCATTCTTTATAATACCGGAGAAGGCGGACTTCATGAAGATTTTTATTGTTATGGTGAAAATACAATCGTTCAGGTAGCATCCGGACGTTTTGGTGTCCATGAAAAGTATTTAAAAGCAGGAGCCGGTATTGAAATCAAAATGGGCCAGGGAGCGAAACCGGGAATTGGAGGACATCTTCCCGGAACAAAAATTATAGGAGACGTATCACGCACCAGAATGATTCCCGAAGGCTCTGATGCCATCTCACCAGCACCTCACCATGATATTTATTCTATTGAAGATTTGAGACAGCTCGTCTACTCTTTGAAAGAAGCAACCGAATATAAAAAACCGGTTATTGTAAAAGTAGCTGCTGTCCACAACATTGCGGCTATCGCCAGCGGAATTGCCAGAAGCGGTGCAGACATTATCGCTATCGACGGATTTCGGGGTGGCACAGGCGCAGCTCCCACCAGAATCCGGGACAATGTAGGAATTCCTGTTGAAATTGCTTTAGCCGCAGTTGATCAGCGTCTTCGCGACGAGGGAATCCGGAATAATGTTTCTATTGTTGTAGGAGGCAGTATCCGAAATTCTGCCGACGTAATAAAAGCCATTGCTCTTGGTGCAGACGCCTGTTATATCGCCACCGCCGCTCTTCTTGCCTTAGGCTGCCATCTCTGCCGCACCTGCCAAAGCGGCAAATGTAACTGGGGAATCGCAACGCAGCGTCCTGAGCTTGTAAAAAGACTGAATCCGGAAACAGGAAGTCAGCGTCTCATAAATCTGATGAACGCATGGAATCATGAAATCAAAGAATTAATGGGCGGTATGGGAATTAACTCCATAGAAGCTTTACGTGGAAACCGTCTGATGCTGCGCGGTATCGGATTAACGGAAAAAGAACTTGAAATACTTGGTATCTCTCATGCAGGGGAATGCTGAAAAATGTAAACAATTAATCGGAGGTGTGGTATAATATGAAAATCATTAATGCTGCAAACTTAAGCTACAGAGTGCTGAATGAAACACTGCGCGGAACAGACGATGATTGTACTATTGAAGGCTGCTGTGGTCAGCGGTTTATTGCTGCCGGTATGTCTGATAAAATTATTACTGTCAACGGAATTCCGGGAAATGCACTGGGCGCATATTTAAACAATGCGAATATTACTGTAAAATCAAATGCCCAGGACGCAGTGGGCGACACTATGAATGAGGGAAAAATCCTGATTTACGGCAACATCGGTGACGCTGCGGGATATGCCATGCGCGGCGGAAAAATCTACATACAGGGAAATGCCGGCTATCGTGCCGGGATTCATATGAAAGCATATAAAGAAAAAAGTCCTGTTATGATCATCGGCGGTCATGCCGGAAGTTTTCTCGGCGAATATCAGGCCGGCGGCACCATTATTGTTCTCGGACTTTACGAAAGCAGCAGACCGATTGTAGGCAATTTCCCCTGTACCGGAATGCACGGCGGTAAAATATATCTGCGCGGCAAATGTGACGATATCCATTTTCCCGCGCAGGTAACTGCAAGACATGCAGCCCCGGAGGATTTAGATGAAATCCGCGAATATCTGTCTGAATACTGCGCTGACTTCGGATACTCTATGGAAGAACTTTTATCTGCTCCTTTTACAGTCATTACACCGGACAGTAAAAATCCTTATAAGCAGATGTATGTAGCAAATTAAAGGAAAGTAGGTAGACTTATGAAGTATTCTAAAGAAGAGGTAATGCAATATGTTCGGGAAGAAGATGTAAAATTCATCCGTCTTGCCTTTTGTGATGTATTTGGCAAACAAAAAAATATATCCATCATGCCTGATGAGCTTCCGCGTGCTTTTGAATTCGGAATCGCCATTGATGCATCTGCCATAGCCGGCTTCAGTGATGAAGAACATTCTGATCTTTTTCTCCACCCGGATGCAGACACACTTATGCCTCTGCCGTGGAGACCGGAGCATGGCAGTGTAGTACGGATGTTTTGCGACATCACTTATCCTGATGGAAAAATATTTGAATGTGATACCCGCTCAATTTTAAAAAAAGCAATTCAGGATGCCGGGAATTCAGGATTCCGATTCTTCTTTGGTGCAGAACAGGAATTTTACCTTTTTACCCTTGATGATAATGGAAAGCCTACCGGAGTCCCCTATGATAACGCAGGCTATATGGATATTGCCCCAGAAGACCGGGGAGAGAATATTCGCCGCGAGATATGCCTGACTCTGGAACAAATGGGAATACAGCCTGAGAGCTCTCACCACGAAGAAGGACCCGGACAAAACGAAATTGATTTTCGCTATTCAGATCCACTGACTGCTGCCGATAATGCCATGACATTCCAAACTGTTGTAAAAACTGTTGCCGGGCGTAACGGTCTTTTCGCTGATTTCAGTCCAAAACCTCTGAAAGACAAACCGGGAAACGGATTTCACATCAATATTTCTGTAAAAGCATCTGATAATAAAAACTATATGGATTATGTAATTTCTTCTATTCTGGATAAAATCTCAGATATGACTGTATTTTTAAATCCATCAGAAAATTCTTATCAGCGCCTTGGCAATAATAAAGCTCCAAAATATATTTCCTGGTCAGAAGAAAACCGATCACAGCTTATCCGGGTTCCTGCTGCTGTCGGCATATATCAACGTGTAGAACTGCGTTCTCCGGACCCATCTTCAAATGCATACCTGGCTTTTGCCTTGTTGATTTATGCAATTATGGACGGCATTCAAAATAAATTGGAGCTCCCACCCCCTTCTAATATAAACTTGTATAAAGCTGATGCTGCCACCCTGGCAAAATTCAGACAACTTCCCTGTGATTTCAAATCCGCATATGCTTTAGCCGCAAACAGTCTGTTTATAAAAGAGCATATACCAGATGCCATATTAAATATTTATGGCAATAAATAGTTAACTAATGAGGAAGGAGGGGGCAAATGAGTTTAAAAGAACGATTTTACAGCATACTCATCGTGTCCGCAACAGATAGTTTCACCTCTGCCTTGACTGACCTGGTTTGTGAAACGAGATACCGTCCCGTTCACAATGTTACAAGCATCAGTGCCGCCAAACGAATACTGGCTGAAAAAACTTTTGATTTTATTATTATCAACTCACCTCTATATGATGATGCAGGTATTCGTTTTGCTATTGATATATGCACCGCAAAATCATCTGCCGTGCTGCTTTTATTAAAAAATGATATTCATGCTGATGTCCACGATAAAGTTGTTGAATATGGCGTCTTTACTCTGTCAAAGCCCGTCTCAAAACCGACGATGCTGTACGCACTTAACTGGATGGAAAGCGCCAGAGAAAGACTTAGACAATTAGAGAAAAAAACACTGTCCATTGAAGAAAAAATGCTCGAAATCCGTTTAGTCAACAAAGCAAAATGGTTTTTGATCACCGAACTCTCCATGAGCGAACCTGACGCTCATCATTATATAGAAAAGCAGGCAATGAATCGCTGTATTACAAAACGAGTCATTGCCGAAGAAATTATTAAAACCTATACCTGATTTCTTTAATATGTCAATTGTGTGACATATTCTTATTTAAAATAACTGCGGCAGTCAGATTCTGACCACCGCAGTTGTTTTAATATACTTTATCTTCCTGAAGAAATTTTGCTTTTCCGTCCTTTACTTCCACAATGTTCACACTGCAGTTGGGAGGAACCTTTCCATGCCAAAAATTTTCTTTATCACAATATACATTCTGCAAAAGTGCCCGCACTGCACAGCCATGAGAAGAAATAAGAACTGTTTTATCAGAAAGCTCTTCCCTTCCTGTAATATCCTTCCAAAAGGCCTCTGTCCGTTTTAAAATATCTTCTATATTTTCCCCGTTTTCCGGACGTTTGTATTCCAGAGGGCGGTGGAAGAATATTTCCATCTGCTTATGAGAAATATTTCCTGCCTCATCTTTAAACTGTGTGCCCTCCAGAGTTCCGAAATCAATTTCCTGAATTCTCTCGTCTGTTATCACAGGAATTTTTCTGTCTCCCAGAATGTACTCCGCCGTCTGCACTGCTCTTTTTAAAGGACTGGAAAAACAGAGGTCAAAGGGCACATTCTGTAAGGCTTCCCCTGTTTTTTTTGCAAGACGGACTCCCTCCTCTGCAAGAGGAATGTCCGCCCTTCCCTGTACTTTTCTGAGACGGTTCCACGCAGTCACTCCGTGGCGCACTACATAAAGCAGCATTAGCTTCTCAGCTCGATTCCAAGACCTGTAAGACCATTTAAGATTTTTTTCATCACTGCATTAATCTCACTCTCCTCCAGAGTCTTATCATGGTTACGGAAGACAACGGAGTAAGCCATAGATTTATAGCCTTCTTTAATCTGGCTTCCTTCATAAATATCGAAAAGCTCATAGCTTTCCAAAATCTTTCCGCCTCTCTGCTCAAGTACTTCCTCAATCTGTCCTGCAAGCACTTCTCTTGGAACAACAAGACTTAAATCACGTGTCACAGCCGGATATTTTGCAATACCCGTGAACTTGTGAGCAAAGCCTGCAAATTCCAGAACAGCAAGAATATCAATCACTGCAATATATGCTTTATCACCGATTCCGTAATTATCCGCAACAGCAGGGTGTACTTCTCCAAGATATCCAATTACCTTGCCGCCATAGCACATATTTGCCTGTCTTCCCGGATGAAGATATGTTTTTCCTGCCTTCGGATCATATGTCACACGCTCTTTCATTCCGATTTTTTCGAAAAATTCCTCACATACGCCCTTCATATCAAAGAAATCGCCTGCTCCGTACATTCCTAAAGTAAAGTGCATTCTCTCCTCCGGAAGCTCTGTAAGAGGAAGAGATTTCGGAAGATATACATTTCCAAGCTCGTAGAGACGAACGTCTTTATTTCTTCTATTGTAGTTTGTTGCAAGAGAAGTCAGCATACCGTTAATGGTAGTAGTACGCATAATGCTGTAATCCTCTCCAAGAGGATTGCTGATGGTAATTGCATTTCTGAGAGCATCTCCCTCCGGAATTAAAAGCTTGTCAAATACCTTCGGACTTTCAAAGGAATACGTCATTCCCTCAGAAAAGCCACAATATTCTGCCATATCTCTTGCAATCTGCTCAATACGAAGTTTAAATGGAAGTTTACCTGTTGTTGCCTCACCTGTCGGAAGGGTAGTCGGAATCTTGTCATATCCGTAAAATCTTACGACTTCCTCTGCCACATCTGCCATACAGTGAATATCCTGACGGAAGGTAGGCGCTACGATTTCATTTGTCTTTTCATCATATGCAAGCTCTACACGCGCAAGATAACCAAGCATCTCTTCTTCTGTAAGCTCTGTTCCTAAAAGCGCATTGATTCTTTCCGGTTCGAATGGAACGCGCACCGGCTCTCTCGTCTCGCTGCATACATCTACCATGCCGCCTACAACTTCTCCGGCTCCAAGTTCTTCCATAAGCTGGCATGCTCTGTCAATGGCTGCCTGTGCATTATTTGGATCAAGACCTTTTTCAAATTTTCCGGAAGCATCTGTACGAAGACCGATTTTCTTGGAAGACAGACGGATATTTGTTCCGTTAAAGCAGGCTGCCTCGAAAAGAACGGTGTGCACCTCATCTGTAATCATAGAGTTTTCTCCACCCATGATTCCTGCAATACCTACCGGCTTTTTGCCGTCACAAATCATAAGAACAGAATCGTCCATCTCTCTTTCCTGACCGTCAAGTGTAACAAATTTCTCACCCTTTGCAGCGCGGCGTACAACAATTTCTTTTCCTTCAATATGGTCAAGATCATATGCGTGCATTGGCTGACCATACTCTTCCATAACATAATTTGTAATATCTACCAAGTTATTAATGGGACGGATTCCGTTTTTCGCAAGGTATCTCTGCATCCATTTTGGAGACGGTCCGATTTTTACATTTTTTACAACTCTTGCACAATAACGTGTGCAAAGTTCCGGATCCTCTACTGTAACCTTAATATAATCTGAAGCATTTTCATCGTTTCCTGTTTCCTTTACTTCCGGAGGGCAGAATTTCTTATTGAAAGTAGCTGCTGCCTCTCTTGCGATTCCGAGAACTCCGTAACAGTCTACACGATTGGAAGTAATTTCGTATTCAATCACTGCGTCGTCAAGGTCAAGAGCCTTCACTGCGCTCTCTCCCACAACTGCATCTTCAGGAAAAATATAAATTCCGTATTCCGGAGCCTCCGGGTACATTTCCCTTGTACTTCCCAGCTCTTCAATAGAACACATCATGCCGTAGGAATCGATTCCTCTTAATTTTCCTTTTTTGATTTTCACACCACCGGGAGTCGGTTTTCCATCGTGACCTCCTGCCACACGGCCTCCGTCAAGGACAACAGGAACTTTATCTCCCTCTTTTACATTAGGAGCGCCTGTCACAATCTGAACAGTTTCATTTCCTACATTTACCTGACAGATAATAAGTTTATCCGCATCCGGGTGACGCTCGATTTTTTCAATCTGTCCTATCACAATTTTTTCAAGGTCTTCGTCAAGCTGTACATATCCTTCTACTTTTGTACCGGACAGTGTCATTGCATCTGTATACTCCTGAGCTGTCACATCAAGCTCCGGAACGTATTTTTTAATCCATGATAATGAAGTATTCATTTTCTCAATTCCTTCCGTTAATTATTAAAACTGTTTCAAGAATCTAATGTCGTTTTCGTAAAGAAGTCGCATATCGTCAATTTCATATTTCAAAAGCGCAATACGCTCAAGACCTACACCAAACGCAAAGCCTGTATATTCTTCCGGGTCAATTCCACACATACGAAGTACATTTGGATGAACCATACCGCAACCAAGAATTTCAATCCATCCGGAACCTTTACAGAAACGGCATCCTTTTCCTCCACATTTAAAGCAGGAAACATCTACTTCTGCGCTTGGCTCTGTAAATGGGAAGTGATGTGGCCTGAATTTTGTCTTTGTCTCCGGTCCGAACAACTCCCTCGCAAACTCCTGAAGAGTACCCTTTAAATCTGCAAATGTTACATTTTTATCAATTACAAGACCTTCTATCTGGTGGAAGGATGGAGAATGTGTTGCATCTACCTCATCAGAACGGAACACTCTTCCCGGTGCAATCATACGGATAGGAAGCTTGCCTTTTTCCATTGTACGTGCCTGCACAGGAGAAGTCTGGGAACGAAGCAGAATGGAATCATTAATAAAGAAAGTATCCTGTTCATCACGCGCCGGATGATCTTCCGGAATGTTTAATTTTGTAAAGTTATAATCCGCATACTCCACTTCCGGACCTTCTACAACCTCATAACCCATACCAATGAAGATACGCTCTACTTCTTCAAGGGCAATGGTATTTGGGTGACGATGTCCTATTTTTGCTTTTTTAGCAGGAAGTGTTACATCAATTACCTCTGCTTTCATTTTCTCTTCCCGGAGCGCTGCTTCCAACTTTGTTTTGGATGCTTCTAAAAGTCCTTCAATTTTTGTTCTTGTCTCATTGACAAGCTGCCCTACCTTTGGACGATCTTCTGCCGCAACATCTTTCATTCCTTTTAAAATTGCTGTCAGCTCTCCTTTTTTACCGAGATATGCCACACGCACATCGTTAAGAGCTTCCAGATTATGAGAGTTTTCAATTCTCTCTCTGGCGCTGTCCGCCAGCGCCTGAAGTTTTTCTTTCATATCCATGACTGTATTTCTCCTTTTTGTGAAATTAAAAAAAGCTTCATCCCAAAAGGGACGAAGCATCATTCCGTGGTACCACCCTGATTCCTGCTTCTAAAGCAGGCTCTCTGTCTGTTTAACGCACAGTATCGTCATTTCCTACTATTGGTTCAGAAATGCAGCTCCAGTGGGAAATTCAAGAATTATCTGAACTTAAGGAAGCTTTCAGCCGGTGACTCCCTCTCTCTGATAGAAAATAATCCTCTGTAACACTTTCAAAGCCTTTGTTTATCTGATTTTCACTCTTTACTATGCCACAACAATTATTTCATGTCAAGTCCTTTTTCTTCCTCTTTTCCTCTTTCTCTGTTTAACATATCCCTCACAGAAGCCTGGGCTTTTCGAAACTCCGTTTCAAAATATGCATTTATCTCCGCTCCGTAAAGCATCAGATTCATACACACATACATCCAGAGCATCACAAGAATCAAAGCGGTAAGATTTCCATATGTATTACTGAAACCGGGAAAAATCTCAAAATACAGAGAAAAAAAGTAGGAAAAAACAGACCAGGCAACAGCTGTAATAAAGGCTCCCGGAACCTGACTTTTAAACGTAGCCTTTCGGTTTGGAAGCACCTTGTAAAGAACAAGGAACACAAGGAACAAAACACTGAACACAAGAAATGTTCTTGCCCCCAAAACTCTTGCGATAATCCGTCCCAGAAAAGGCACGTACTTTGAAGCCATTGACTGAATGCCGTTTCCAAGCACAAGAAGAATCAAACTGACAATCAGTGCTATCACAAATAAAAGTGTATAAAATACGGCATATATTCTGGTAATCAGCCAGTTACGTGTCTCCTTCACATGATAGATGGTGTTCAGTCCATTTGTCATGGACTGAAGTCCTTTTCCCGCAGACCACAGTGCAATCACTGCCGAGATGGGAACAATAGCAGAACTTCGCCTGTAAACATCTGCCACTATATCCAGCACAAAACTCTGAAGATTCTGAGGAACAAATCCGATAATGGCGTCCCGCATTGTGTTATATGTAAGCGGGGTATACCGTATCAGCGTAGTAAGAAAAAGTACAAAGGGAATAAAGGACATAATAAGGAAGTATGCAGACTGTGCCGCATACGCCCCGATATGATCCCTCTTCACTCTTTCTACAAAACCAAAAAGTCTCTTTATAAGACTATGTCTTTCTTTTTTCTCTTTCATTTTCAAACTCCTGCATTACGCGCTTAAATCTCCTCTCTGCCTGTATCATACCATGCTTCCCCGCTTCTGACAAGTTTTACCATGTCCGGCTGATTTCTATCTCACGAAAAAAATACATAAGGATTTCCTCCCAGGTATATCCCTCCTCCGCCATCTTGCCCGCCGCAGTCTGACTCATACCAACGCCGTGCCCGTATCCGCCCCCGCGAATAAAAAATCCTTTTTCTGTTTCCTCCAGAGAAAAATATGCACTTGGGAGAAGACTGCCTCCATTTTTCTTCTCCTTTTCTTTCCCTGCGAAAATTTCCCGATCCGGAGCAAGAAACGAACGGATTTCATATTCGTTGGCCACCTCTCCGTCTCCGCCTTCTGTATGAACACGAAGCCTTGTCACTGCGCCGCTCTCGCTTTTCCCTGTCACCTCAAGACCCGTAAGCCCGCCTTTACAGCCCTCTACATTTTGCGCCCGCTGTTCTATCATATTTCGGGAAATCTCCGTCTCCCAGCTTCTCCAGGGTTCTTCCTCGTCAAAACTGCAATCTACGCTTTTTAAATACGGAGCCGCGCTTTTTGCACCCCATATTTCATCTGTACTTGTCACTCCTGCGGATGTAGAAAAATAATATGCCTCTATGGGGTTTCCGTACTGGCTTAAAATCCTCCCTTCTGTTTCCTTTACTGCCTGTGTTGTGTTTTTCTCTCTACCGATATTGTTATATACCTGATAATTTACACTGTCATCTACGTCCGCCCCATAAGCTTCCAGTTTTTTCTCTTTTATCTGCTTCCATGCATACGTTCTGGCACATACTGCCTGAGCCTTTAACGCTTCCAAAGGATAAAAAGAAGGCATCTCACTCGGTACAACAGATTCCAGATACGTTTCCAGAGGAAGGGTATTTACAATAAGAAAGCCTTCCGGTTTTTTTGTAATTTTTATGGTTCCGCTGTAAACAGGAGAACCCTGTTCTCTTTTTACAGAGGAAATCCGAATTCCCTCGGTCCCTCCTTCAAAGGCACAACTTAACCCTTCCTCCCCATCTGTTTCCCCGTCAAAAACATACTCTTGCCCCTGCCAGGAAAGTCTCACACTCGGGTGATAGTAAGATTGGTATTCCGAATCCATAATCAGTACCCGAATCATTGGTTCTTTCTTATCTGTATTCATGGCATACGCCGTGTCAAGAAGCAGCAGCCAAAGAAGAAGGATTAAAAATATTTTCTTTTTTCCATAAAAAAATCTGATTTTCTTCATACTATATTGTATGAAGGAAATCAGATCTTATATGCTTCTTTTTGTCTTCTTATTTTATGTAAAAGCGATATGATGTTACAGAATGGTACATTTCTCCTGCTTCCAGAATCGGAGAATGGAAGGCTTCCTCATTAACTGCATTAGGCTCCACCTGTGTCTCCAGACAGAAACCGTTCCGTTTTTCGTATGTATGTCCGTTTTTACCTGCTTCATTTTCAATAAAATTGCCGGCATAAAACTGTACGCCCGGACAGTCTGTGGAAACGCACATAGCAATACCTGTCTCCTGACAAAAAGCTTCTGCAATATGGCGTACATTTCCCGGTGCATAATTATCGGTCACAAAGTTATGGTCATATCCGCCTGTAAACTGAAGCTGTTCAAAATCCGCGTCAATGTCCTGTCCAATTTCCTTCATTTTAAGGAAATCCATAGGCGTTCCCTCTACGGAAGCATTTTCCCCTGTAGGAATGGAATGGCTGTCACATACCGGATTATACGCATGAGCATGAATACAGAGTTTCTGGTTTAAAACATCACCGCTTCCTTCTCCTGCAAGATTAAAGTAAGAATGATTTGTCATATTGGCAACCGTATCCTCATCGCAAATTCCGCTGTAACAAATTTTCAGCTCATTTTCCTCTGTAAATTCAAATTTCACAGAAATACGAAATTCTCCCGGGAAACCATTCTCTCCATCCGGACTGATTCTTGAAAATGTAATGCTGTTTTTCTCCTGAGAAAGTGCAAGAACAGACCATATTTTTTTCTCAAATCCATCAGGACCGCTATGCAGATTATTTCCATTTTCGTTTTGCGGAAGAACAACTTCTTTTCCCAAAATAGAAAATTTTGCTCCTGCAATACGATTTCCGCTCCGTCCGATTGTAGCTCCGAAAAAACAGCCGTTTTCTTCGTACTGTTCCACATTGTCATATCCGAGCACAACATCCGTAAGCTTTCCGTCTCTGTCCGGCACACATAATTTTACGAGAATCGCACCAAACTGTGAAACCTCTGCATATGCACCTGATTTATTCTCCAAACGATAAATGGAAATTTCCTCTCCTGTAGAAAGTTCTCCAAACTTTCTTTCCGAAACGCTCATTTCTTATCTCCTCCTCTGTTGGTTTTATGTATATGTAAAAGAAAAGAGCCTGCAGGCTCTTATTTTTTCAACAGTCCCAGAATGCCGTTCCCTTTCTTTTGACGCCTAGCCTAAGCTAGGTGGGTATCCTCAACATACCTTCTGCCTTCCACGACGAGAGGCCTGACATCCGGCATGCGATGTTGGATTCCCATGATGTCAATGTAGGTTCAAAAATAAAAGGGGTGTCGCACATTCCAGGATTTCTTTTTCTGCCCTTTATTATACTCTAGTGTATGTTGTTTTTCAACAGAAAATACAGATTTTTTTATTTTATTTTCAAAATAGAAAGAACAGTTTGAGGCATATCCGAAGCCTCCACTACACAATTATGAAGAACAGGGGCTGTACGGATTTCCTCCACTGCTCTCGGAACAGGAACCCCTGAAATTTCGCAGAGACGGTCAATCAAGGCAAAATCCTCTTCCTCCCCGGAAAGTTCTGTCACTGCCCCCATCACGCTTCTTGCAAATTTATACGGACTTGCCGTAGAAGCGATGATAACCGGTGTATCATCTCCCGAATCCTTTCTGTATTTTTCATATACACCTGAGGCAACCGCTGTGTGTGTATCCAGGATATAGCCGCTTTCCTTATATATATGATGAATCGTTTCTGCTGTCTCCTCTTCTGTACAATAATTTCCATAAAAATCTACAAGCGCTTCCCGCATTTTTTCTGTTATGGTATAAGAACCGCCTGACGACAGCTCCTCCATAAGCTTTCTGCACACAGAGGCATCCTCACCTGCAATCCGATAAATCAAACGCTCCAGGTTGCTGGAAATCAAAATATCCATAGACGGAGAATTTGTAAGGATAAAATCTCTTCTTCTGTCATACGTTCCTGTAGAAAAGAAATCATACAGAACCTTGTTTTCATTAGAGGCACAGATAAGCTTATTTACAGGAAGCCCCATTTCCTTAGCATAAAAAGCAGCAAGTATATTTCCGAAATTCCCGGTAGGAACTGCGATATTTACTTTTTCTCCGCTCTGAAGACTTCCCTCTCCCACAAGAGAAGCGTAAGCATACACATAGTACACAATCTGAGGAACCAGTCTTCCGATATTGATGGAATTGGCAGAAGAAAACTGAAATCCCGCTTTATTAAGCGTTTCTTTCATATCTTTATCATTAAACATTTTTTTGACAGCCGTCTGCGCGTCATCAAAATTCCCGGTAATCCCTACGACATATGTATTCTTGCCTTTTTGTGTGACCATCTGTTTTTCCTGAACAGGACTGACTCCGTTCTTTGGGTAAAATACGATGATTTTAGTTCCCGGAACGTCTGCAAAACCTGCCATAGCCGCTTTTCCAGTATCTCCTGACGTAGCAGTTAAAATCACGATTTCATTTTCTATATGATTTTTTCTTGCCGCCGTTGTCATAAGATGGGGAAGAATAGAAAGAGCCATATCCTTAAAGGCAATGGTGGCTCCGTGAAACAGCTCCAGATAATATTTCCCGTCTGCTTTGCGAACTGGTGCAATTTTTTCTGTATCAAACTTGGAATCGTATGCTTTCGCAATACAGTTTTTGAGCTCTTCTTCTGTAAAATCTGTAAAAAAGCGACTCATTACTTCAAATGCCACTTCCTGATAAGACATTTTTGCAAGCTCTTCTACAGATATGTCAAGCTTTGGAATCACTTCCGGCACAAACAGCCCTCCGTCCGAAGAAAGTCCTTTTAAAATTGCAGATGAAGCCGTGATTCCTTTTTCTGTTCCTCTTGTACTTTTATATAAAACCTCCACCATGATTCCCGCCTTTCCTTTCTTTTTTTCAGTGTGTCTCATTATACCACGCTCTTTCACAAAATACCACACTAAATTGTAAAAAAGTATACATCAAAGAAAAATCTGTGACAAAACAAAAGACAGGATGCATATCCCATAAATATGCTCCTGTCTTTTCCCCTTAAATTATTTCATATCCACTAGCTGAGATACGGAAGAACGCATCTCCTGTTTCCCTGCCAGCTCTTCTCCCTCTTCCGGATAAGTGTAAAATTCATGTACTCCATATTTAAAAAGTCGCTTCAAATCCTTTTCAAACCAGGCAATATTGTGTTTTTCCGCCGCTGATTTCTGGATGAAAAACAAAGCTCCCTCTGAATAGTCCACACCTTCCAGTGCCTGCTTCACCGCCTCTTTTGTTTCCTCTGTCACAGTCACTTCATTAATCCTGCCATCGTATACAGGAGAAAACTGAGGAACTCCATTTACATATTCCCATACAACTTCGGATACACTGTCAGGAAAGTCTTCATGCTTTATACGATTCATAATCACATTCGCAATCAAAGTTCTTCCTTTAATATCTTCTGTACCGGCTTCTGCCTCCACAATACGAAGCAGTGTGTCATAATCCTCATCGGACATCATTTTCGGTGTCTGTGCATAGCTGCTTGCTTTCGAACTGAAAGTATCAATGGTATTTTCCATAGAAGCGCTTACATCCAGTGCCACAGTGCCTTCTTCAATATGCTTTACTCTCTGTCCCACCATGACTTCCTCACAAGATGTACCAATCCTGTTTATGGTGCTTCCCGGAGCTGGCGTCTCTCTTATTCCCGATACCACTCCCGCAATTCCGGAAGGCAGATATGATTCCGCTTCCATTTCTTCAGCAGAAACTTCTTTCTCTTCTGCATCAGAAGCTGCATACACCTGATTTCTGGCATCCAAAGGAAATACATTTGAGCCGATAATAATAGCAACTGCCAGAAACGCCCAAGCTGTAAGAATGGTGAAACTGCGTACAGAATCTCCCGGGAAAGTTCCCTTCTTTTCTCTTTCTGTAAGATTCACATTTTTTTTCTTTTCTTTCATACCTCTTATTCCTTGCATTTTTATTATATATTTCTTTCTGTTTTTCTTCATTTTGTAACATTTTTGTAATGTATAAGAAAATTATATTTAATACATGCCTTCCTGTCAAGGTTTTTTTCTGTTTTTCGTAAAAATAAAAGGAATTCCCTGCGTACCTGATTATTATAAGCAGATACCACAGGGAAGGTCAAGAATATTTGTTCGTGTTCTTACAACAGGATTTTTTCTGATAAAACAACATCCGGCAAATCCCGGCAAAATTTTACCGATTATTAATAGAAGCTATCAAAGCGTCAATGGACGCATGAATAATATCTGCGTGAATACCCGCTCCCCATGCCATTGTTCCGTCTGGCTTGCGGATTCCCACATATGCAATCGCGCGGGAACTGGAACTTTCGTCAAGGGCATGTTCCTGATAAATCTCCAGCTGGTATTTCAATTCATACGCTTTTTTCAGGGCATTACTTACTGCGTCAAGACGACCGTTTCCTTCTGCCTCTGTCACGGTCACTTTGCCGTTAAAAGAAGAAGTCACCTGTGTTGTAATGCCTCCGGTTTTCTGCTGGAAATGTACTTCCAGAATCTCATACGGTTCTTTTGTATTTTCGAAGGTCTTTTTAAATAAGCCGAAGATTTCATCCGGATAAAGTTCCTTGTGACTGTGATCGGAAACTGCCTTGGCAGCGTATCCCATTGCTTCCCGCATTTTCGCCGGAAGATTCAGTCCGAACTTCGTCTCCAGAATATATCCAACGCCGCCCTTTCCTGACTGGCTGTTAATGCGGATTACATCCGCGTCGTAATTTCTTCCCACATCTGTGGGGTCAATAGGCAGATACGGAACATTCCAGTGATCCATATCTTTTTCTTCTCTCCAGTACATTCCTTTTGCAATGGCATCCTGATGGGAACCGGAAAAAGCGGCAAAAACAAGGGCTCCGCTGTATGGACTTCTCTCGTCCACCTTCATTCCGGTACAGTTTTCGTAAACCTCACAAATATGAGGCATATCGGAAAAATCAAGATTTGGCTCAACCCCCTGTGAATACATATTCATTCCAAGTGTTACAATATCCACGTTTCCTGTACGTTCTCCATTTCCGAAAAGAGTTCCCTCAATACGATCTGCTCCTGCAAGAAGTCCCATCTCAGAATCTGCCACTCCACAGCCACGATCATTATGAGGGTGAAGAGACACAATCACATTTTCTCTGTATCTCATATTTTCGCACATATATTCTATCTGACTTGCGTAAACATGCGGCATAGAATGCTGTACTGTAACCGGAAGATTAATAATGCATTTATTTTCCGGTGTAGGCTGCCACACATCAAGAACTGCGTTGCATACTTCAAGTGCATATTCCGGCTCTGTTCCTGTGAAGCTTTCCGGGCTGTACTCAAACTGGAAATTTCCTTCGGTCTCTGCAGCCAGCTTTTTCAGAAGAGCTGCTCCCTCCACTGCGATTTTTAAAATTTCTTCTTTTGATTTTTTAAACACCTGTTCTCTCTGTGCAACAGAGGTGGAATTATATACATGCACAATGGCTTTTGGAGCGCCCTTTACTGCCTCAAAAGTTTTGCGTATAATGTGCTCCCTCGCCTGAGTGAGAACCTGTATCGTCACATCTTCCGGAATTAAGTTCTGCTCAATCAGGGTGCGGAGAAATACGTACTCTGTCTCCGATGCAGCAGGGAAGCCCACTTCAATTTCCTTAAATCCAATTTCTACAAGAAGCTTGAAAAATTCGATTTTCTGATCCAGACTCATAGGAATCACAAGTGCCTGATTCCCATCCCGAAGATCAACCGAACACCAGATCGGTGCTTTGTCCACATATTCTTTTTCTGCCCATTTCATACATTTTACCGGCGGCATATGATATTGTCTTTTATATTTTCCTGCATTCATCATTTCTTTTTCCTCCATTTCTCATTCCGGAAAAATCCGTATAGGATATGTTGTTTTCCCGGTAAAAAAAATCCTGCTCACAGGACTCTCCTCCTGAGGCGGGTCGCTTTAGCTATATGCTTCTTTTCCGCCGCAGTGCGTTTCTACGCGGAGCGTTTTTTATGCTATGAAACATTGCGGAGTAATTTCCTATAGCATAAAAAAAGCCCTTCATCTCTACAATATATGAAAGAGACGAAAGACTTTAGCAGCTTACGCGGTACCACTCTTATTTTATGAAAAATCATACCCTTACCGGATACGGAACGTATATGCGTCCTTATATCCTTTCCCTGTAACGGGAGAACCCGTCTGCTCCTACTCTCCTTTTGAAAGATTTCAGTCAGATGCTCCAAGGTGAGTTCTATATTTCCCTTCTGCCGTCTCTCAGCACCGACAGCTCTCTGTGCTCCAGTCCATATATACTATTCCTTTTCTTTGCATTTATCTGTATTTATGTATCTCGTTAATACGGTTTCAGTTTAGCACTTCAACGTGATTTTGTCAAGATATTTCTTCTGTCTACTGTCATTTTTTCTTTTCCGGACACCCTACAAATTGGGGAATAATCTTTACATCCCTTTGCACTTCTTTTCCATACAATATATTCATTGTCATATCATATGCATAATCAACAAAATCAGGGCTCTGTATTGTTCCCTCCAATATACTGCGTTCTATTAAATTTAAACCGGCTGTCTCTCCTTCAAAACCATCCACTCCAATAAATTTTGTATTTCCATTCATACGCAGCTGCTCGCACGCAAGATACGCCCCATATGCCATTTCATCATTAAAAGCAAACACTATATCGGGCGCACCATTTACCACCAGATAATCTTTCATTCTTGATTCTGCCACATCTCGAAGCCAGTCGCCGTAATAATATGTAATCTGACTTTCAGGAATTTCATTTTTCACAGCATCACAAAAGCCTTTTAATCTCATATCAGAAATTGGTGAATTACTTACTCCCTCAAGCACAACAATTTTTTTTCCTTTTTTGTATAGCTTGTTCAAAATATATTCTCCTGCCATTCGTCCAATTCCCTCATCATCAGCTTGGATCAATGTTGTATAATCATCTGTATCCGGTTCAACACCAACAACCACAACCGGTATTTTTTCATACACTTCTTTTAAAATCCCATTTAAAGAGTTGCTTCCATCAGGAGAAACAATCAACAAATCAACTCCAAAATCCATTAACGCCCTAATGTCTTTAATCTGTTTTTCTGTGCTGCCAGCAGCATCCCGAAAAATAAAATTTATATCTTTCCCCTGTCTCGCCTTCTCCTCCATAGATTGCGCCAGATTATTAAGCCAGGGCTCCATAACATTTGTAAGACTGACTCCTACCAGATATTTATATCCGTCTGCACAATCTCTTATATTCGATCTACATCCTGAAAGAAGAAGAAATTTTGTTAAAATAACATGAAAGATAATCAACAATACTAAAAAGATAATAGCCGGAACCGGGATAACGCCGCCGATTCTCATCTGAAGAACCTCAAATGCCGGAGGAGCCATTCCTTCCCCTTCACCATACGCCAGAGGAATGCCAATGCCATTTGCCCAGAATCTTGCAAGACCACGTGCAATATTCATAGAAGCAAGCGTAACAATAAATGCCTGCAGCTTCATTTTTGTAATACAGAGACCATTGAACAGACCAAATAATCCACCAATTACAAGGCTCAAAAGCACTGCCGAAACAAAACCAAGTCCGCTTTTTACCATCAGGTATGCACATCCTGTAGAAATCAACCCTACAACAGAGCCTACCGAAAGATCAATATCTCCAAGAATCAGGATAATGGTCATACCAATTGCAATTATGCCATTTTCAGATACTGCTCTCAGAACATTCATCAAATTTCGTATGTCCAGAAAATTATTTTTTCCATCTTTTACACAGATGACAGATGCTACCACAAAAATAATTACCAGTGCGATTACACTCTGCATCTGCTTAAGCATCGATTTCATTTTGTCTTTATTTTCCATGTTTCTCCCTCCCTATTTCGTTGCACTCTGAAGAAGTTTTTCCTGTGTTGCCTCAGCCTGCATAAATTCGCCTGTGAGCTCTCCTTCACAGAATGTTACAATCCTGTCTGAAATTCCGATAACTTCCGGCAATTCTGATGACACAACAATAATCGCCATACCTTGCTTTGCAAGATTATTGATCAACTGATAAATTTCTGCCTTAGCTCCTACATCAATTCCTCTGGTAGGTTCATCCAAAAGCAGGATTTTCGGTTTCGTCATCAGCCATCGCGCCAGCACAACCTTCTGCTGATTACCCCCTGAAAGAGAACTTGCCAGTGTTTTATAACCTGGAGCTTTTACCCGTAATGCGGACATTTGCTCCTGCCAAATCTTCTTCTCTTCCTGTTTCTTCATAAAAAACATGGAACTAAATTGCTTCAATAATGGAAGGGACATATTTTCCCCGATGGATCTTTGAAGAACAAGACCTGTTCCTTTTCTGTCTTCTGTTGCAAATGAGATACCTGCTTTAATCGCATCCGCAGGTGTTTTTATTTCAACTTCTTCACCTTCAATAATAATTTTTCCTGTTGTTTCTCCGTGATGGACACCTGAAAGACATTCAAAAAATTCAGAACGTCCTGCTCCTGCCAGTCCGGCAATACCAAGGACCTCTCCATGTCTTACATAAAGAGAAATATTCTTTAATGAACGACGAAAACTTCCATGTGGGGGCGAATATGTTAAATCTTTTACCTCCAGCGCAATATCGCCCTTTTCTGTAGCATCTTTCGGGTACTGTTCACTCATATCACGGCCGACCATCATCTTAATGATCTCATCTTTCGTTGTTTCAGAAGCTTTCACTGTCCCAATATACTGTCCGTCTCGCATTACTGTAAGACGATCCGCAATTTTAAAAATTTCTTCCATACGATGTGTAATATAGATAATACCTTTTCCTTCACTGCGAAGTCTGCGAATAATCGTAAACAGTTTTTCCGCTTCTTTCTCACTAATCGCCGATGTCGGCTCATCCATAACAATAATCTGAGAATTTAGAGAAATCGCCTTGGCAATTTCTACAAGCTGCTGCTCACCGATTCGCAAATCTTTTAATTTCTTTGAAGGATCAACTTTCACATCCAGCATTTCCAGATACATTTTAGCTTCTGACATCATTGATTTAAAATCTACAGATGCACCCTTCGTTTTCCATCTCCCCAGAAAAATATTTTCTGCCACACTCAATTCCGGCACAATCTGGAGTTCCTGGTGAATCTTAGCAATTCCAAGTTTTTTTGCCGTAATCGGGTCTGATACGGAGACTTTTTCCCCTTGTAAGTAGATCTCTCCTTCTGTCGGCTGCAGGGATCCACTGAGAATATTCATCAGAGTTGATTTACCTGCACCATTCTCACCCATAAGAGCCAGAACTTCGCCTGCATAGAGGTCCAGGGAAACACCCTTCAAAGCCTGAACGCTTCCAAAGGATTTACTAATATTTTTCATATCCAGTAATTTCTTTTCCATAGTTCCTCCTTACCCGTGCTTAATTGATATGTATACATTATAACCATATTATCCTCTTATGTCTTTCCAATTTTTAGTGCTCTTTTTATAATTTTTTTACTTTATTTTCATTTTTTCTGCGCATAATTTATAACAATATAGCAAAAGATTTCAGGCAATGCACCACCTGTTGAAAAAACAACAAAAAATAATATCTTGGCTTTGCAAGATACTCTGAATGTTTAGTAAATATACATTTTTTAAGGGTCGGAAAATCCGACCCTCTTTCAAATTATCATTTCACTTTTATCATTTTGATGCCGCTCCAATTGGAATAATACCTCTTTCCGTTTACTATATTAAATGTTCTCACACGGACATAATATGTCTCTCCGCTTATCACATCTTTTCTTGTATAACTGCGGATTGCACTATTATTCACTGCTGCGTATTTTGCTCCTTTCATATCCTGTGACGTTCCATACTGAATCTGGTATCCGTCAGCCTTCCTGTTTGCCCGGTATTGAACATTCAGCCATTCTGGTTTCTGGCTCTGAAGCTTTGTAATGACCGTTGGAGACGGAAGAACCGTTAAAGTAAAGGTTACAGACGCCGGATTATAATTTCCGCTTCCCTTTGTCGTTGCCGTAATCCTTGCTGTTCCCACTCCGGTAAAGGTAATTCTTCCCCAGCTTGTCACGGTTGCTACAGAAGGATTATCAGACTTGAAGCTGAATTTTCCTGTTTTATTTCCCTGGAGCACAGTGCCTTTCAATGTAAGTGTTTTACTGTCAAGGCGTTTGGAACCACCGGAAATATATTTACCAGGAACCAACCGGTCATACACAGCTACCTTTTGGTTTGCCTTTTGGATGGTAAAATATTCGATAAGTGTTCCCGTATAATTTCCTTTTCCGGAAATAATTATCTGGGCATCTCCCACTTTTACATTATCTTTATAAGCCACTGTATAGTCTGTATCTTTTTTCAGAATATAGCTTCCATCTTTTACAGTCACTTCCGGTCGTCTTTCTTTTCCATTATAAGACACAAAAGAAACGGTTTCCACTGCACAGGATGCCAGATTTCTAACAGTAGCAGTTACGGTAATTTTTATTGTCTTCGCTGTTTTTTCATAAAATGCCGTTTCCATTGCGGAAATATCTACAACTGCAGTTCCTGGTTTTAACGGAATGAATTTATTTCCAGATATTTTTACAATATCCGGGTTATGAGAATAGTAAGTAAGTTCCCCGTTGCCTTTAATAAGTTGTGTTCCAAAAGACATTGCTTCCATTCCCTGTTTCACTACTAAATCAGAAGCTCTGATTTCCTGAATCCCTTTCAGAATTTCAAAAGAAAGCACTTTGCTTCCTCTGTAATCTCCAATTCCGTCTATCTGGATCCGGGCAGTTCCTATATTTATATTGTTCTGATATGTAACAATATAGTCCTGTCCTTTTTTCAAAGTCTTGCCTTTATATGATACTTTTACTTCAGGTGTAAGCGCCTGTCCTGTGTATCGAAGGGACCTCGGCACTTCTATCTCGCAATGGTCTATAGAAAATTTATCTACCGTTATCCAGAAATACTGTCCTGTCTTTTCATAGTTTGCAGTTTCAGAGGCGGTAACTGTTATTCTCGCTGTTCCTGCTTTTTTCGGTATAAAAGTATTTCCGGATATTTCTCCAATATCAGGATTATCTACAACATAGGAGAGCTTTCCGTCCCCTTTTACAATTTTTGCTGTTAAAGTCACAGGAGCTCCGCCAGCCTCCGCCTTTAGATTTTCTGATTTTAGTTCCTGTGGAGCTTTACGTATCTGGAAAGTCCCTGTTCTGGTTCCCGTATATTTTCCGATTCCACTTACTGTAAACTGACCGGTTCCCGCATTTATATTATTCTTGTACTCTACCTTAAAATCTGTATTTTCCTTCAGTTGTTTTGACTCCAATCCAAGGCCTTCAATTCCTACCCTTATTTCGGGTTTCTTTTCTTTTCCATCATAAATATAACCGCTGCTTCCTGAATTGATAATCTTTGCATTTTCAATCGTGTCTACATAAACAATGGCTTTTTGTTCAACAGCTGGATTTTTTCCGACACGAATCGTGACTTCTGCTTTTCCCGATTTTTTTGCAGTAAAAGTAACCTTTCCCTCCTTTTGCTCATTCTTATCCTTAATACTCAACACACCTGTATCTGAAACAGACACGTCGATTTCTTTATTTCTTACAGATGCATCTGATGTATAAATAAGCCAGGGTTCACAACCGATTTCATCTCCTGTATTAAAGGTTTTTTCAGGAAGAGAATATTCAAAAAAACTATGCCCGTTACAGCTCCATTCCGTTCTTCTTATTTCTGTGGGAACAGCCACTTTTTCCTGCGCTCCGCATCGTTTACATGTCTGAACAGCCTCGCCGTTCGTTACAATTGTTCCGCACTCAAAGTCATGCCCGTTATCAATAACTGCTGCATCCTTTTTAGAAGGATCATTCACATTGATTTCATAAAAGACATTTCTTTCGTTTTTCCATGTGTACCAGATAATTTTCCCGTTGATAACCTGCGGCTCACAATCGGAAAGATTCCCTTTCATTTTATATGTATTTCCGACTTTTTGCCCATTTCCACTGACCTTTGTATAATATACATATCCCTGACAGGACCACATCAGCATAAAGCTGCTATTGTCCAGTTTCACAAGATACGGAGTAGCTGCCGCTCCTCCTTCCGCCTGATAATCAGAATACCATATCACATTCGCAGTTCCTCCGGCTTTTGGGACTGCCGATATAAATACTCTTCTTGTATCATAGTCTCCAAGCTGAGCATCGTAATTTCCGGCGACAAGATAGGACGTATCTGAAATCTGAAAACTTCCTACAGACGCACCTGTATAGTTATCTCCTGCCGCCCCCGGAAAAGAGAACATAGGAATCTTTTTAGGATCCGGATTCCCTTCATTCTTATAAAGTATAATTTCACGGGGATACGCATCTCCGTGATCTACAGTCGTAATATTACCATTATCTGACTCTATAAATTGATTAAAAGAATGACTCACATAACCATAAGGCGAAAATGCCACTTCTGTATGAGAATCTGTAATTGTCATATTGTCTGTATCTACCTGGATTGTCACATTAGCCTGATGCCCGCTGTACATTTCATGACAGGTACGAATCATAAGATACTTGCCATTTGCTGTCATTCTTGCAGAACCGGCATCAAACGGAACTGTTGTATTTGCTCCGTAAAGTCCGCAGGAAGAAACTCTTTGCCAATTTTTTGTATATTTTGTTATGCGGAATACTTCTACAGAATTAGATCTCTGCGGATTCTTCTGTCCGGTAAGAATATAATAATAATTACCCATTTCATAAAAACCGCCGAATATTGGAAGTTCCAACGCTACAGTCAGAGATTTCTTTAAATTGTAAAAAGCGTCGTAATATTCTACCAGAATCCCTTTTGAAACTCCGTTCTGTACACGCATTATACTTTCATCGCTACATGGAACAAGATAAGAATCGATTACGGTAGACCAGTTAATATAATCCTGAGCCTCTATATTATTTCCCTGATAAATATTACATGTCTTTTTTACATCTGCGATTCCATACTCAGACAAATCTGCTTCTATATATCTGCTCCGTCCCCCAAAAGCCTGCACCTGTCCGGCAGCTTTTGCCTTACTCTTTTCTTCTTCATCTCCTGCACTTAACAGATCCTCTTCTGAACTGTCATCAAGTAGCAACTCCTCTGTATCTCCCGTAAGCACATCCTGCTGCGACATTTCCGGTTCCAGTGTATCAGCTGCCTCTTCTTCCGGCTGAAGCATGTCCGCCTCCTGATTTTCCTGCTCTGAATCTTCCTTCTGCAAGATTCCCTCTTCTTCCGGAATCGTTTCTGCCTGCTGCACTACTTCCCCTGTACCATCTGACAAATCTCCCGCAATCACTACATCTACAGGAACTGCTGTTCCTATCATACAGGTTGCCAGAATAGCAGCCATTTGTTGTCTGAATTTTTTTCTCTTTTGTTTCATATATTCTCCTCCCTGATTTTTGTAAAATTATAGTTATTCTATACATAATTCACATTTTATTCACATTTAATTTTATTATATCTGTCTATTTAAGTCAATATCATTTCCTAATTTATTTCACGCAAATAAGCCCATGAATAACTAAAACCAAAGTTATTCACAGGCTTATTAATATAATCGGGGCAACAGGATTTGAACCTGCGACCTCACGGCCCCCAGCCGTGCGCGCTACCAAGCTACGCCATACCCCGAAACGAATTTCATTATAACATATATGAAAAAAAATTCAACTACTTTTTCAGTGATTTTTCAAAATTCTCAAAATTATATTCAAATATTGCATCCTAGTTGGGACTTTCATTTTACAGAATACTTTTTGGGCACAGCCATAAGACTGCACCCATCTTTTATCTTTTCACTTATTATTAATGTAATTCACAAGCCCTTCTGCTTTTATAATTTTCTGCATAAATTCCGGAAACGCCTGACCTTTAAATTCCGTTCCTTTTGTACGGTTATAAATCATGCCGGAATCAAAGTCTACCTCCACTTCATCTCCTGCTTCTATGCCTTTGCTTGCCTCCGGGCACTCGATAATAGGAAGCCCGATATTGATGGCATTTCTGTAAAAAATTCTGGCGAAGGTTTCTGCAATCACGCAGCTTACGCCTGCTGCCTTAATTGCAATTGGCGCATGTTCTCTGGAAGAACCGCAGCCGAAGTTTTTATCTGCCACAATGATATCGCCTTTTTTTACATTTTTAATAAAATCCTTATCAATATCTTCCATGCAATGTAATGCCAGCTCTGCCGGGTCTGAGGAATTCAGATAGCGGGCAGGGATAATTACATCTGTATCTACATTATCTCCATATTTAAATACCATTCCTTTTGCCTGCATAATGTTTCCTCCTTATAATCCCAGTTCTTCCGGCGCGGAAATTTTTCCGGTTACTGCGCTTGCTGCCGCCACTGCCGGGCTTGCAAGATAAACCTCTGAATCTACGTGTCCCATACGTCCCACAAAGTTCCGGTTTGTTGTGGAAATGCAGCGCTCTCCTGCTGCCAGGATTCCCATGTAACCTCCAAGGCAAGGTCCGCAGGTAGGAGTGCTTACTACTGCTCCCGCCTCAATAAAAATTTTTAAAAGTCCCTCTTCCATTGCCTGTAAATAAATGGCCTGTGTTGCAGGGATCACAATGCAGCGCACACCTTTTTTTACTTTTCTGCCTTTTAAAATTTCTGCCGCTGTGCGAAGATCGTCAATTCTTCCATTTGTACAGGAGCCGATGACTGCCTGATCTACCATTACATCTTCCTGAATTTCAGAAATAGTCTTTGTATTTTCCGGAAGATGAGGAAATGCGATAGTCGGTTCCAGTGTACTTAAATCAATGGTATACTCTTCGTCATAGACCGCATCTTCGTCTGCCTCGTACACTTTATACGGACGTTTGGAATGCGCTTTCATATACGCTTCTGCAATTTCGTCTACAGGAAAAATGCCGTTCTTCCCCCCTGCTTCGATCGCCATATTTGCAATGGTAAAGCGATCATCCATAGAAAGGTTTTTGATACTCTCTCCTGTAAATTCCATTGATTTATAAAGAGCTCCGTCCACGCCGATTTTTCCGATAATATGAAGAATCACATCTTTTCCGCTCACCCATTTTTTCGGTTTTCCAATAAGATTAAAACGAATTGCGGAAGGTACTTTAAACCAGGCTTTTCCTGTTGCCATTCCAGCCGCCATATCCGTACTTCCAACACCTGTGGAAAATGCCCCCAACGCTCCATATGTACAAGTATGAGAATCTGCTCCGATAATTACATCTCCTGCAACAGTCAGTCCTTTTTCCGGCAAAAGAGCGTGTTCGATTCCCATTTCTCCTACGTCAAAATAGTTGGTAATATCATGTTTACACGCAAACTCCCGAACACATTTGCAATGCTCTGCTGATTTAATGTCTTTATTTGGTATAAAATGATCCATTACAAGCGCTACTTTATCTTTATCAAATACTGTCTCCATTGTCATTTTATCCATCTCGTGAATTGCCACCGGAGAAGTAATATCATTTCCAAGAACAAGGTCTAAGTCTGCCTCAATTAACTGTCCTGCTTCCACATAATCAAGACCTGCATGAGCTGCCAGAATTTTCTGTGTCATTGTCATTCCCATTTCTTCTTCCTCCTGTTTTCTTAATTTCTGCTATTATTTTATCATCACTTTTGATATAATGCTAATATATATTTATGATACTTTCCATAACTTATAGTTATGATATAACCGTTCACAAACAGCAATTCAAACGAAACATATATTACCCTGGAGGAATCTGCTTATGAGAGAAAACCTTTCTTTGTATCATATTTTTTATACCGTAGGACGCACGGGAAGCATTTCCCAGGCTGCAAGAGAACTTTACATCAGTCAGCCCGCCATCACAAAGGCAATTAAAAAACTTGAGGAAAATCTGGACACGGTTCTTTTTAAGCGTACCTCACGGGGCGTTACCTTAACCCCTGACGGAAGCTTCCTTTTTGAAAAAACAAAATCTGCCTTTTCCCTTCTCTCTGAGGGCGAAAAGGGCGTACTTCATAACCATTCCCGGGAAATCCCGAAGCTTCGCCTGGGAGCAAGCGCTACCTTGAGTAAGTATGTACTTCTCCCCCATCTGAAGCGGTATATTGCTTCTAATCCTCAGGTACAGATTCAGCTTTCCTGTCAGTCCACTTATGAAACGCTCCGAAGCCTTGAGGATGGAAAAATTGACCTTGGCTTAATCGGAAAACCCCAAAAACTTTCCCAGGTACATTTCATGCCCCTTCGGAAAATTCAGGATACCTTTGTAGCTTCCCCCCAATATCTTTCCAATCACCAGGCAATTTATCCTGAACATCCTCTTACAGAAACGGCAACCTTTATGCTTCTTGACGGAGAAAACATTTCCAGACAGTGGGTAAATCTTCAGCTTCGGGAGCAGCAGATAGAACTTTGCCATATTTTTGAAGTAAATACTATGGATCTTCTCATTGAATTTTCTCAGATCGGGCTTGGCATCGCCTGTGTCATTCGAGAATTTGTCCAGCACCAGCTGGAACATGGCACTTTGCAGGAAATTCCTCTTGGTCTTACATTTCCTCCCAGAGAAATCGGATTTGTGTGCAGAAAAAAAGAAGAGGACAGTCCTCTTCTTCATGATTTTTTCAGCCGGACAGCTATATAGCACTCTGTCCGGCTTTCTTTTAAAATTAATTGTTAATCAGTTTATCTTCACCGTTCCAGCTGTACAGTTTACGGATTTCCTCACCAACGATTTCAGACGGATGCTCGGAAGCAAGCTTTCTCATGGCTTTGAAATGAACCTGGCTGCCTGCTGAGGACATATCCAGAAGGAAGTCTTTTGCAAATGTACCGTCCTGAATATCGGACAGGATTTTCTTCATGGCTTTCTTTGTGTCTTCTGTGATAATCTTCGGCCCTGTGATATAATCGCCGTATTCTGCTGTATTGGAGATAGAATATCTCATTCCTGCAAAACCAGACTGATAAATCAGGTCTACAATCAGTTTCATCTCATGGATACATTCAAAGTATGCATTTCTTGGGTCATATCCTGCTTCAACAAGAGTCTCAAAACCAGCCTGCATAAGCGCACACACACCTCCACAGAGAACTGCCTGCTCGCCAAAAAGGTCTGTCTCTGTCTCTGTACGGAATGTTGTTTCCAGAACACCAGCTCGTGCTCCTCCAATGGCAAGTGCATATGCAAGGGCTGTATCAAGTGCTTTTCCTGTTGCATCCTGCTCTACTGCAACGAGACACGGCACGCCTTTTCCATCCTGGTATTCACTTCTTACAGTATGTCCCGGTCCTTTTGGGGCAATCATAGTAACGTCTACATTCTTCGGAGGTACGATGCAACCGAAATGGATGTTGAATCCATGAGCAAACATCAGCATATTTCCTTCTTCCAGGTTTGGTTCGATGTCTTTTTTGTAAAGAGCAGCCTGTTTTTCGTCATTAATAAGAATCATGATAATATCCGCTTTTTTTGCTGCCTCTGCCGCTGTATATACTTCAAATCCCTGTTCTTCTGCTTTTTTCCAGGATTTGCTTCCCTCGTAAAGACCGATAATCACATTACAACCGGATTCTTTTGCATTAAGAGCATGTGCATGTCCCTGGCTTCCGTATCCGATTACTGCGATGGTCTTTCCATCTAATAAGCTTAAATTACAATCTTCCTGATAAAAAATTCTGTTTGCCATTTTTCTCTTCCTCCTATAATGTCATTATGTATATGTATTTTCTAATTAAAGAAAACGTACATCTTTTGCCCCTCTTGAAAGCCCTGTCACACCGGTTCTTGCAAGTTCAAGAATTTCATAAGATCCCATAAGGTCAATAAAGGCTTCCAGTTTGCTCTTTGTGCCTGTCATTTCAACCACAAGGGAATCCTTGCTTACATCAACTACCTTTGCCCGGAAAATATCCGCAATGGAAATGATTCCCTGACGCTGTTCTGCTCTGGCAGCAACTTTTACCAATACAAGCTCGCGACTCACGCTGTCCTCTGGCTCCAGCACTTTAATATCGCGCACATCTACAAGCTTGGCAAGCTGCTTTGTAATCTGCTCCAGAATCATTTCATCGCCGCTGCACACAACTGTCATACGGGAAAAACGTTCATCTGCAGTCACACCAACCGTAAGGCTGTCAATGTTGTACCCGCGCCGGCTGAAAAGTCCGGAAATTCGGCTCAAAACACCTGCTGTATTATCTACCAGCAGAGATAAAATTCTTTTCTGCATACTCCACCCGCTTTCAATACTTTAAACTTATAAATTATTATATGTTTATCATTATAGCAAGTTAAATGATTTTGTCAATAAAAAAATAAGACGCACTGTAATTAAAATACAATGCGTCTGTCTGCAATCCTGGAGAGAAGGGGTTCGCTGTGGGAAACGACGAGAAGTCCAATTTCCCTCTCCTTCACTTCTTTTAAAAGAAAATTCCAGATCTGGCTCTGAGTGATCAAATCAAGCATGGTGCTGATTTCGTCTGCGATCAAAAATTTTGTATCTTTCCCCAAAGCTCTGGCAATACAGAACCTCTGCAGCTCTCCGCCGGAAAGTTCCTGCGGATACCGCTTCTTCCAGTCTTTTTCTATACCAAGCTCCCTTATGATCCTCTCATCTACGTCTTTTCCGTCTGCCAGAGTATCTCCAAGGCGCAGCTTTGGATTGACTGCCCTCTCCGGATGCTGCCATATCATCTGCACCGGACAGTATCCTTTTGAAGGAAGAGGCTTTCCATCAAGCAGCACCTCTCCTTCAAGAGGCTTTAAATATCCTGCAAGGACTTTACAGAGCGTTGTTTTTCCAAATCCACTGGGACCTAAAATCGCCACTCTTTCGTGATTTTCTACCTGTAAGTTTACATTGGAAAAAACTGCTCCCTCCTTCTGATCATAGGAAAATGTAAGATTTCTGCCTTCCAGTATCATGCTTTTCCTCCTGTTCTCTCATGATGATGCTGCTCCACTGCCAAAGGCTCTCCCGAAAAACGAACGCAACGCACAGTTCCGCATCCCACCCTCTGCATGGGTATTTCTCCCTGGCACGCTTCTGTATACATGCTGCATCTTGGTCCAAATGGGCAGCCTTTCGGCATATCTTTTACATAAGGCTGCACACCCGGAAGCGGCTGAAAGCCATTCTGAGGAAGCGCTCTCCACAAAGCTTTTGTATAGGGGTGACGAAGAGTTTCTTCTGAAGCAAAATCAGATACAGGCGCTTCTTCCACTGTTGTTCCCGCATAAAACACAGCAATCCTGTCTGCCACCTCAAGTGCCAGTTCAATATCATGGGTGATGAGAAGCACTCCCTTTCCCTCATCTGCAAAATTCCGAAAATCTTCCATTGATTTTTTCGCAAGGGCAAGATCCATTCCGGGAGTCGGTTCATCTGCAATAATAAGCTCTGGATCTCCCATAAGGGCTGATGTTAAAAGCACACGCCGGGTCATTCCGCCGGAGCATTCAAAAGGATACTTTGTATCCACCTCTTCTCCAAGCCCGTACCGTTTAAAAAGACCTCTCTGCTTCCGTTTCTTCTCTTCTCCTTTTCCACCCTGTACCTGTTTTCCCACAGTCATAAGCGGATCCAGATAAGTGGTACTCTGAGGAACAAAGGCGATTTTATTTCCCCGGAGAGCACAGATATGTTCCTCTGTCAAAAGCTCTCCATCGTAATACATATTTCCCGTTACCTTTGCGTTGTAAGGAAGAAGCCCTAAAATAGCGTGTGCCAGAAGGCTTTTTCCGGAACCGCTGGAACCTACCACTGCCACAATTTCTCCCTCATGGACGGAGACGGACAGCTTTGAAATCACGGGAAGCTCTATTTTTCTGCTGCTTCTTTCGTTCTCATACTGGGAAAAAGAAAGGGACAGCTCTTCAATTTCCAATATATGTCGTCTGTTTGTACAACTCATAATTTCTCCTTATTCGTGTGCGCTGCCCGGGTCTAAAATCCGACGAAGGGCACTTCCTCCTCTGTCAAAAAGAACCACCGTAAGAACAAGCATAATTCCCGGAAAAACTGCCAGCCACCATTTTCCTGTAATAAGATACTTCATGCTTTCAGAAAGAATAATACCGATCGCCGGCTGTTCTGCCGAAAGCCCAAAGCCGAGAAAGGTAATGCTGGACTCATGGAGAATCGCATGAGGAAATAAAAGAACCAATCCTACAAGAAACTGTGGCAGAAGATGGGGCAGCATATGTTTTTTTGCAATCGCAAATTTACTATGTCCAAGCTTTTCCGCAATAAGGATATATTCGCTCTGTCGAAGCTGCATCACCTCTCCTCTTATCAGTCTTGCAAGAGAAGTCCAGTGGGTAAGGGCAACGCCTATGATCACTCCCTTTAATCCTTTTCCGCAGGCATAGGAAATGAGAATGAGAAGAAGGATATGAGGAATTCCCATCACCATATCAATAAAAAAGGAAATGACAGAATCTGCCTTTTTCCCAAGGGTTGCAGCTGCTGTTCCAAGAAGAAGCGCCATCAAAGCGCTCACTCCCGCCGCTGTGATGCCGATTAAAATACTGGCAGAAAGCCCGGTAAGTGTTCTGTAAAACATATTTCTTCCAAGCCAGTCTGTTCCAAAAGGATAGGCAAGGCAGGGAGCTATGTTTTTTCTGGAAAAATCTGTTACCATTGCCGCATCTCTTAAAAAGACGCCGGATACTGCTACTGCCGCAAGAAACAGGACAGAAAAAATAAGAAGAGCCTTAGCTTTCTGTCTCTGATTATATTTTCTTCTCATCGCGCGCCTCCCTTCCGAATCCTCGGATCTACCGTTCCATAAAGAAGGTTCGCAATAAAGTTACCTAAAAATACAATTGCCGCCGTGATAAGGGTAATTCCCATTAAAAGAGGCACATCACTTCCAGTTCCCGCAGACACAGCCGCCTGCCCGAGTCCCGGATAAGAAAATACCTGTTCCACTAATACAGAACCACCTATGATTTCGCTGATAGAAGCAAACTGCAGTGTCATGGCAGGAAGAAGGACATTTCGAAGACCATGATGGCGCACAATGCTCCAGATGCTTTCTCCCCTTGCTCTTGCAAACAGCACATAATCGCTTTCCATAATGTCAATCATTTTTTCTCTTGTATGAAGAGCAATATTGGAAATGCCGGTAATGCTCAAGGTAAGAGCAGGCAAAATAGCATGACGCACACGGTCGAGAAATGTAACACCGCTTGCCTCCACACCAATGGGAACACTTAAACCAATGGGAAGCACACGGAGCCATACCCCAAATACAATCAGAAGGAGAAGGGCAAGCCAAAATGCCGGTGTGCTTGCAATTACAAGAGAATATCCCTTAATTGCCTTATCTACAGGCTTTCCTTTAAATACGCCTGCCAGAACTCCCAGAAGAAAGCCCAAAAGCCCGGATGTAATCCAGGCGAGTCCCATGAGAAACAGGGAATTTCCAAGCTTTACTGCAATAACCTTTGCAACCGGCTGACGGTATACAAGGGAAGTCCCCATATCTCCTTTTATAAAATCCTTTGCCCAGTTCAGGTATCTCTGAACCGGAGGGGTATCCACACCCCAATAAGAACGAAGTTTTTCTTTCTGCGCCTCGCTCATGCTGCCCAGGGCAGCCTGCCCCACATTGGCCTGCAAAGGGTCAATGGGGGAGGCAGAAACAAGGGCAAATGTAACAATGCTGACTGCAAAAAGAAGTAAAATCATTCTTACAAAATTCTTTATCAATGATGTCACATTCTTTTTAATCAAAATCTTACTCCCATTCCCATTCATCAATATTATTTACAATAGACCAGCCATGTCCATGAGGATGGATTTTCTGCTCCGCTACTGTAAGACCATCGCGAACGAAATAGAGATGATCCACATTACAAAGCCAGATCCACGGAATATCACCATCCTGTGTGATACCGGTTGTACCATCCCACTGTGCTTTTTTCCAGAGATCATAAGATTCTTCCAGATTGTCACTTTCCAGCGCTTCATCCATATATTTGTCTACTGTCTCATTTGCGTAAGGAGAATACTGGGCAAGACCTGTCTCCTCCATAGAATGATAAATGTTGTAAAGTTCCATTGGAGTATGTGCGCCCCAGCCCCACATAAGTGGTTCGGACTGCGCACGGTCATATGCAGTATCCCATCCTACGCCTTCTGTTTTCACATCGATTCCGAGCTCACGAAGCTGATTTGCCGTATCCTCTGCAAGCGCCTGGCGAACAGAGTCTCCATTGCTGAACATAAGAGTCAGTTCTGCTTTTTCTCCATCTTTTTCACGGATACCATCTTTTCCTTCTGTCCATCCAGCCTCGTCCATCAGAGCTTTTGCTGCATCCAGATCGTATTCTGTCACTGCCTCATCATTATACCACGGCATTTTATCACATACACTGTATGCAACCGTTCCGTAACCGTTCAGCACATTATCGATCATTTCCTCTCTGTCAATGGCAAGGTTAATGGCACGACGCACATTCACATCAGAAGTCAGGGAATTTCCGTAAACAATTCCGTCTTTTTCTTCCGGTTCTGTTGCGGGAAGGTTAAATCCTCTGTTGTCAACTGTATCTACACGCATCAGGTTATATCCTTCGATTTCCTGGTCACTGTAGGAAGCAGCCGTATGTGCCACATCTGCCTGTCCTGCCATAGCCGCTGCAAGGGCAGCGTCCTCTTCCATAAAAAGAACGGTAAGCTTTTTAATCTTTGGCTCCTCTCCGTAGTAATCCGGATTTGCCTCAAAGATTACCTGCTGCCCCTTATCCCACTGTTTCATAATATAACGTCCGGAACCGATGGGATTCTGTCCGTATGTCTCGCTGTAAGCGTGCTCCGGTACGATTCCCACGATTGCCATTGTATACGGCCAGATAGAATACGGCTCATTCATATGAAATTCCACAGTGGTATCATCTACTGCAACAGCCTCTTTTAACATGGTAAAGTCATTGACTGTACTTTCATCTCTACAGGTATTATATGTAAAAGCAACGTCCTGTGCAGTAAGCGGCTCTCCGTCTGTGAATTTTACATCATCACGGATTTTCACTGTCCATGTCAACTTATCTTCACTGCAGGAATACTCCGTTGCCAGGTCGTTTTCAATTTTCAGGTCTTTTGTTGTACGTACAAGAGTACTCTGAATAAGCGGCTCATGTACGTGCTCTCCTGCTCCCCAGCCATATGCCGGGTCAAATCCGGATTCCGGCTCTGATGTAGTCGGCATGGTAACAACAACAGAAGAATCCTCTGCTCCTGCCTGCACTCTTGCAGACGGCATAATGAGCAGAGATGCAGCCAGGGCCAGCGCACTGATAAAACCTGTGATTTTTTTTAACTTCATTTGTAACGTCCTCCTTCTTTGAACTTTCTTCATTATAAAGGGGAAAAATCCCCCCTACAAGCCCGTAGGGGGGTTATTTTTTCAAAAAAGCAGACTTTTTTTATAAATTTTTTCATATCAGGTATTTTGTCCTGAGCTCTTCCTGGGCTTTTGGCGTTAAATATAAGCCTTTTTTTAAAAACTGCTCCACAGAACCATAATTTTTCTCCAAAGCAGCAAACGCCCTGTCAAGCCACTGCTGCTCTGTGGCAAAAAATACCTCTGCATTTTCTGCTTCCCTGTTTCCTGTATCCGGGCAGCTTTCCAGAAAACGCATGGTATAAATCTTCTCTTTTTCCAGGCAGCTGTCTGTTCTCCGATAATCTTCCCGGATTTCATTTCCGGAAACACCAAGCGCGCAGAGAAGAATTGCCGTGGCAATACCCGTCAGATCTTTTCCTGTACTGCAGTGCCACAGGACAGCACCGTTTTCATGGTGGAGAAGAACGTCTATAAAACGGGCATACTGTTTCACAGAATACTGGTCATTTAAAATTTCCTCATATATTTTTTCCATGAATTTTCCCGGATTTTTCTGATTTTTCAAAAATTTCCGATCCATATCCCGAATATGTGTAATGCCGGGATGCGGTTCATCCAGAACAGGAATACGGTAATACTCCACTCCCGGTAAAATAGTATCCGGACGTTCCTTTGCCTCTGCCTCTGTCCGAAGATCGATCACCGTAGTCAGACGGTATTCCTCACAAAGCGCCTTCTGATCTGCAAGGGAAAGATGATACAGATCCCCGCTTCTTAAAAGTCTTCTCGGAAGGATATGGCGTTCATCTTCTGTGATAATCGCCCCTAAGTCTCTGGTATTCCACAGATTTTGAAGAGGCAGTCTTCCTCCTTTTGGAAATCCCACTGCCATTTCCGGATTCAGAACCTTCAAAAGCTGGATACACTCCTGTACTTCCCGCTCCGTCATATCAAATTTATAGCGTTTTCTTCTTCTTGTAATGATGACAAGATAATTGGAAATGAGCTGACGTTCCTCCACGCCGTCCATTCCCTCCCGTCTCATATATGCCCAGAGTATGTCCTTACAGGGAAGATTATTCATCATCATATGCTTTGTGAATATCAGATAACCGTCCTCTATGCGTATTTTTCCGTATTTCATATGGTTTCCTCTCTTCCCGCTTCTTTTATAATTTCGTAAAGAGCCTCCACGCTATATGGAAGGACTGCTTCATCAATCTGAAATTTTGCATGATGAAGAGGGTAGTTTTCCTCTTTAAGCCCTGCCAGAAATACAGCAAAAACACCTTTTACCTTCTGAAAATACCGATAGGCATTATCTCCGGAAAGAAAAAGTTCCTCTTCTCCCTCTGTCCAGAAACGCTCTTTAAATACTTTTTTCCCAGCTTTTTTTACTGCTTCTGTGAGAAGCACATCATTTGAGAAAGGAAGAACTGGCGGCTTCGGTTCTCTCACGACAATCTCTGTCCCTGTCTCTTCTTCTGTTTTTTTCAGAATATCTTTCAGACTTTTTTGAAGTCTTCGATAATCCTCTTCCTTACATGCGCGTATGTTTCCCTTCATCACTACGTGATCTGCAATGATATTTGCATACTCTCCGCCGTGAATACTTCCGATTCCGATCAGGGCTTTCCCGCTGCCCTTATACTCCCGGTTCAGCTCATGAATTGCCTTTGCAGCCACAGAAGCTCCATAAATAGCATCTATACCTTGTTCCGCCTCGCACCAGTGGCTGGATTTTCCGTGGATATGGATTTCCATTCCGCCGATCATAGAGGAAGCCTGTCCTTCATGCACCGTCATTCCAAAGAGTTCATCTCCTGCATAGTGGAACATAAGGAACGCATACACACCGTCAAGCGCTCCTGCCTCAATCATTCTGGCAGCGCCCTCGCCGATCTCCTCCGCCGGCTCAAAAAGAAAACGAACAGAAACAGGGAAGGTGTCTTTCTCCTCTGCGATAATCCTGGCAAGAACCAGAGCGGAGGCAAGAATGGCATCGTGCCCGCAGGCATGCATACACCCGACATTTTTCGAAGCATAGGGAAGCCCTGTTTTCTCCTCTATGGGAAGCGCGTCCATCTCCGCCCGGAGGACAATACATCTCTCTTTGTCTTTCAGTTTGGGAAGCTCTGCTATCCAGCCTGTAGGAGGAACCGGGGCAAGTACATACCCCAGTTTCTCCATATAGGACTGAATAAAAGAAGATGTCTCTTTTTCCTGAAGAGCAAGTTCCGGATACTGATGAAAATGATGCCGCAGACTTAAAAGCTCGTCTGTATACTCCGAAAACCGTCCTTTGTATTCAAGGTTTTTTGTCATGACTCTCCTTTATCAGGCAAAAAACTCCTGAAATGTTTGCTTTTTTTCTACAGCCTCTGTCACCCTAGCCATTTTGGATGTATCCCCAATTAAGATAGCACCACAGAGACGGTTATTAAAGAAATAATATTTTTCGTACTGTTTTCTCAGTTCGTCTTTAAATTCTGCTGTACGATATTTTTTCCCGCTGTCTTTTCCGTTGTCACCAATTGCATAAAGAGAAGTATTCATTCCATGGAAAGAAAGCCCTGCGGAAACAGTAGTATATTCTTTCTTTTCTCCCGCTGCATTTGCACCTGCAGTTTCTCCCTGCTCCAGCGCCTGCGGCCATATTGCGTAATTGATGCCTTCAAATTCCGCACAATCTCCACATGCATAGATATTTTCCACGCTTGTTTCCATATTTGCGTTTACAAGAATTCCTCTGTTTATCTCCACTCCTGCTGTACCTGCAAGGGCTGTATTGGCACGAACGCCAGCAGAAATGATAACAAGCTCTGCCGGGAATACCCTTCCGTCAGCGAGAGATACACCTTTCGCAGATTCTTCTCCTGTAATTTCAGAAATCTGTACGCCTGTATGGATAGAAATCCCTGCTGCCTCGCTGATATTTACCAGCATTTCACTGGCAGCCGCATCAAGCTGGCGACCCATAATCTGCGGTGCAAGTTCAAGAACTGTCACCTCTTTTTTAAGCTTTCTAAGTTCCCATGCAGCTTCCAGACCAAGAACACCGCCGCCTATTACAACTGCATGATTTACACGCTCCAGCATAGACTCAATTTTTTCAATATCAGACATACGGCGAATTGCAATCACACCTTCTCTGTCTGCTCCCGGGATTGGCGGAACAAAGCACTCGGAACCAAGCGCATAAATCAGTTTTGTGTATTTCAGTTTTGTGCCGTCAGAAAGCTCTACTTCTTTTTCTTTCTCATCGATAGCTTTTACTTCTTTTCCGAGAATCTGGTGAATGTTGTTTTCTTTATACCAGCTTTCTTCTTCCACTGCAATTTCCTCTGCTTTGAGTCCTGCAGCAAGAGCTTTTGTAAGCATCGGACGGTTGTAGGTAGAATACGGCTCGTTGGAAATCATAATTACAGAACCTGTAAGGTCACGCTCGCGGATTGCCTTTGCAGCACTTAAACCTGCCGCTCCATTTCCGAGGATTACATAAAACTCGTCTGAATCTTTTCTGAAAGAAGTTTCTTCTTTTTCATACGGTACAAAGTTCTCCCGTCCAACACCGCAGACTGGGCAGATGTCAAGGGAGGAATCAAAAATTTCGCCGCAAACAAGACATTTTACAAGTGTACGTGCTCCTGTTTTCTTTGGATTCTCTTTTTCCTGAAGAATGCAGCCGAAATTATAGCCATATTCGTAAGCATCAAGAAGCTGCACCTCGCTTGGTTTAAAGCGCACACGGAAGCTGTCTGTCACCTTCATTTTAAGCTGTTTTAAACGCTCCATAATATGAGGAACGCCCTCTCCGCTCCAGCCATAGCTTCCAAACGCACTTGCAAGTTTTCCGCCATGTGTGCCTGCAAAAATAGAAGTTGTAAGATCCCAGATTGGCTTTAGCGCCTCTCCCACGATAGTAGGCGTACCAAAAAGAAGTCCGTCTGCAAAACCGATTTCCTCCAGTACCTTTGCCTGGTCTGCTTCTACCATATCATAACAGCGCACGTCCACATCTCCGCTGTCTTTGATACCCTCTGCAATTTTTTCTGCAAGCTGCGCAGTATAGCCGTAAGCGCTTACATATGGAATAACAACTGTCTTTTTCTTATTTGGATTAATAACCGTACACCAGTCTTCATACGTATCGTACATTTCCTGGATTCTTTCATCCAGAACCGGTCCATGTCCCGGACAGATCATGGAAACAGGAAGTTCTCTTACTCTTTTTAAAGCCTTTAACATATATGGCTTAAACGGTCCGATAATACAGTCAAAATAATATTTTGCAGCCTTCATGTAGTCGTCTCTGTTCTCTACTTTGCTTACAAGAACGTCCTGGAAGCCATAATGAGATCCGAAGGAATCGCATGTTACAAGAATGCCTTCTTCCTCAATATAGGTATACATCGTATCCGGCCAGTGGAGATTCGGAACAATCATAAATTTCAGAGTTTTTCCTCCGATCACCATTTCCTGATTATCCTTCACTGCAATAGCACAGAAGTCCCGATTGACAATTTCCTTTAAAAATCCGATGGCACAGCCGGTAGCAATCACCTTCATCTGCGGGCTGTACTCGAGAAGCATCTCAATGCTTCCTGCATGATCCGGCTCTGTATGGCTCACTACAAGATAATCAATCTTTGTCACATCAATGATCTCTTTTAACTTGTCAAGATACTCATCAAAGCATTTGCCTTTTGCAGTCTCAAAAAGAATCGTCTTATCCCCTGTTTTCCATACGTAGGAATTGTATGTTGTTCCAAATTCCGTATACATAATAATGTCAAATACGCGCAGACTGTCGTCTACAATTCCTGCCCAGTAAAAACCGTCTTTCAGTTCCAGTGTCTTCATCTTGTTTTCCTCGCTTTCTGTTATTTATTAAGAGCTTCTTTCCATGCAGCCTCTTTAAATCCCGGAATCACAAAATTATCTCCTATTAAAAGAGGTCTTTTTACAATCATTCCGTCTGTTGCAAGAAGAGCAATCTGTTCCTCCTCTGTCATATCCAAAAGCTTATCCTTTAACCCCAGCTCTCTGTATTTCATTCCGCTTGTATTAAAGAAGCGTTTTAGCGGAAGTCCGCTTTTTCCAATCCATTCCTTCAGTTCTTCTTCTGTTGGATTGTTTTCTACAATGTGGCGTTCTGTAAACTCCACACCATTTTCCGTAAGCCAGGCTTTCGCCTTTTTACATGTAGTACATTTTGGGTATTCTAAAAATAATATCATATATTATTCCTCCTGTTTCTGTTATGCAAAAAATACTTTCACTGCTTCTATCAGACGCTCTGTATCCTGCACTCCTGCGGTTTCATAGGAAGAATGCATGGCCAGCTGTGCAATTCCTATATCAACTGCCTTTACTGCAACCTGTGTTCCGGATATATTTCCAAGAGTGGATCCTCCGGCCATATCGGAACGGTTCACAAAGGTCTGGAACGGCACCTCTGCTTTTTTGCAAATTTCTTTAAAATATGCGGCGGAAACAGCATCTGTACAGTATTTCTGGTTTCCGTTATATTTGATTACAATTCCGCCGTTAATTACAGGCCGGTTTACCGGATCTGTCTTATCTGCAAAATTAGGATGAAGCGCATGTGCATTATCTGCGGAGATCATAAAGCTTTTTGCAAGAGCCATAAGATATTCCTCATAATCATGTCCAAGTCCCATATAAATACGCATAAGCGTATCTTTTAAGAAGGTAGATGCCGCTCCCTGTCTTGTGCCGCTTCCCACTTCCTCATTGTCAAGAACACAATGAACGGCAATAGAATGTTCTCTCTTTGCCTGAAGAAGTCCCTTCATGGAGCAAAACGCACACTGCAAATCATCAAGACGCGGCGCAGAAACAAATTCGCCTTTCTCTCCCCACACGCTTCCCTCTGTTCTGTGGTATAAAAACAGGTCATGACTTAAAATGTCTTCTTTGGAAACACCAGCTTCTTTTGCAAGCATCTCCATAAAATCACCCTCGCTGCAGCTATATAATGGAAGCATATCTTTCTGGGCATTATACGCATAGCCATCGTTTGCTTCCCGATTCATATGAACGGCAAGATTTGGAATCAAAAGAATATCCCGGTCAACAGATACCAGCTTTTCTGTGATTTCTCCATCTTCCAGCACCATCACACGTCCTGCAACAGACAGCGGACGATCCAGCCAGGAAGACATCAGCATTCCTCCGTATTTTTCCACATTCAGTTTTATGTATGCACCTTCCACCTTCATTTCCGGATTTTCCTTTACTTTGAAGGAAGGAGAGTCGCTATGACTCGCCATGATATGGAATTTATCCGCCTCGTTTTCCGGAATGGAAAATGCAATAAACGCAGAATGATTTCTCATAACAAAGTAATTGCCGCCTTTTTTCAGTTTCCACTTTTCTTCCTCGAAAAGCTCTGTAAAACCATGTTCCTTAAATACGCGGCGCATCTCCTCTGCCGCCTGAAAAGAAGCCGGGCTTTTTCTTATAAACTCCAATAATTCTTTTGCTGTCTCTTTACTCATAATGCTGTCCCTTCATCTGTTTTTATTTTAACTTTGTATATCGAAAAAGGAAGCCCTGCACATCTGCTGCTTCCTTCCTTTCTTTTCTCAGTCGAGAATAATAAGCGCCATGAAAACCAGGTCTGTACTTCCTGTATTGGCAAGTCCATGTCCTTTTCCATCTGGTGTAAAGGTAATATCTCCTGCCTGTACCGGGCGGTATTCTCCATTGTCATTGTATTCTCCCTGTCCGGAAAGAATATAGTATGTCTCGCTTTCTCCGTGGTGCTCATGATACCCGAGAGAGCAGCCCGGTTCCAGTGTCACTTCTGCATACATTCTGCATTTTCCATTTAATTGAGGTGCATCTAAAATCTCTTTAATAATAACGTGTCCATTTCCCTCACACATATGTTCAATTCTGCTGATTTTCATAAAGCCATCCTCTTTTCTGAAATATTATAGTAATTCTGTCCGAATATCTTCCTCTCTATCTTTCCACATTTTATCCTTTCTGTCAATAAGATACGTGAAATTTTCAAAACTAAAAAACAGATATTTCTGCACATATGGTACGACCAAAATCGCTCTGTGCAAAAATATCTGTTCTACCTTATACCTGGTATATTCTGTTTTACGCTACTGCAAACTTCTGAATTGCCTGATTAAATTCTTTACTCTCTCCATGACAATGTACAGTCAGAATACGCGTTAAGTCCATACTGAAAATTCCCAGAATAGATTTTGCATCAACAAGAACCCTGTTATAGGAAATATCAATGTCAAAATCGCACTTATTAGCTGCTTTCACAAACTCCTTAACATCCTCTGGCGCGCTTAATTTAATTCTATGAGACATAATCCTCATCCTTTCTATCATACACTTTCCTTGGATTCATGCCATTATGCTACTGTTTACTCATTTTGTCAACTTACGCGTTTTTCTTATCTTTATTTAAAAACTTAGTTTTCTCTTGTAATTTTCAATATATTCATCTTGTTTTCTCTGTATTTTTCATACAAATCACACAATATTATTTTCGAGTCATTTCGACCGCTCTCTTTATATGTGAGTTTTTCACAAAGATTTTACAAAACCTTAAATATCTTTCTACTTTTTAAAATTTCGTTTCCTCTTCCTCTTCCAGTTCCAGCTTTGGAAGATTCCAGCGATAATGAGCAGCCAGATACCGAATAATAATTACCACTGCGGAGGCTACCACCATAGCTTCCACTGCTCCAAACAGACGATACATATAAACACATACAACCGCTCCCACAATGGAAGCACAGGCATATATATGGCGTACAAAAATGTACGGCGGCACGCCTGCCATCATATCACGCAGAAGCCCACCTCCCACACCTGTTATTGTTCCCAAAAAAACAAGAAGAAATGTATGTTCAATATATCCCTGACGGATTCCCGTATTCACTCCCACTACTGTAAAAATTCCAAGACCGACCGAATCCATCACAAGCATTATTTTATCGTAATGTACACGAAATTCGCCCTGAAGCAGCTCTTTTTTCTGATGCAGCACAAGAAACACAATGCAGGAAGTAATCGTTGCCACAACTGCATATACGGAATGTTGAAATACACTTGGCGGAATAATACCAAGCACAATGTCACGAATCATTCCTCCTCCCACGGAGGTCACAACACCAAGCACGCTGATTCCGAATATATCCATTTTCCTTCCCACTCCAACCATAGCACCGGACGCGGCAAAAGCTACAGTTCCTATCATTTCCATTATAAAGGTAATTATCCCCTGATAATCCATTGTCCCTTCTCCTTTTATTTTATTTCATTTCTTCCTTTATTATATTAATTATACCAAAAAACAGAAATTTTGAAAATATTTTTCAGTCGAATCTTGCCAAAAATATTGAATCCCCTGAAAGAATTTGTTATAGTGTCATATTGAAAGAATGATACGATTTTACGGGAGGAAATGAAAATGAAATCATCTGCTGATCTGGGAAGGGACTCGGTTTCTTCCCTTGTTTTACGACTGGCAATCCCCGCCATGATTGCTCAGTTTGTAAATGTGCTGTACAGTATTATTGACAGAATGTATATTGGACACATTCCGTCTATCGGAGCACAGGCGCTTGCAGGCGTAGGCGTATGCGGACCGATTGTCACCCTTTTGACTTCCTTTGGAACACTTGTGGGCCTTGGTGGTTCTATTTTAATGGGAATCCGTATGGGCGAAAAAAATTACAAAAAAGCTAAACAGATTTTATCAAACTCGTTCCTGCTTTTATGTGTTTTTTCTCTGATCCTTACCATTACTTTTCTGCTTTTAAAAGATCAGCTCCTTATGTGGTTCGGGGCAAGCGAGCTTACCTTTCCTTATGCCAATATGTATATGACCATTTATACGGCAGGTACTTTTTTTGCCCTGATGGCTGCAGGACTGAACTACTTTATAAACTGTCAGGGTTTTCCCATGATCGGAATGGCAACTGTACTCATCGGTGCTGTATCCAATATTATTCTTGATCCTGTATTTATTTTTGTATTTCATATGGATGTAGCCGGAGCAGCTATTGCCACTGTTATTTCTCAGTTTGCATCCTGTGTTTTTGCCCTCTGCTTTTTACTTGGCAAAAAAATCCATGTAAAAATCTCTTTTGGAAATTACTCTTCCAAAGTGATGGGCAGAATACTGTACCTGGGCTTTTCTCCCTTTCTTATTCTGGCAACAGACAGCATTATTCTCATTGCCATGAATACGGTCCTTCAAAAATACGGCGGCCCCTCAGAAGGAGATATGCTGATCACCTGCGCAACTATTGCCCAGAGCTACCTTCTTATGATCACCTCTCCCATGATTGGAATCAGCGGCGGAACACAGGCAATATTAAGCTACAATTACGGAGCGAAACAGACAAAGCGAGTCAAACAGGCGGAGAAACATATCCTTATATTAATGCTCTGTTTCACTACGTTTATGTTTCTTATATCCCAGTTTGCACCTCAGTATTTTGTAAGGCTTTTCACATCAGAGTCAGCATATATGGAATGTTCCATATGGGCAATCCGCATTTACACAATGATGATTATTCCATTGAGCTTTCAGTATGTATTTGTTGACGGACTTACTGCAATGGAGCGGACAAAGACAGCACTTGCACTCTCAGTATTTCGAAAAGGGCTCTTTGTAATCTGCACCTTTGTACTTCCCGCCCTTTTTACTGCAAAAGCCGCCTTTTATGCAGAACCTATTGCAGATATTGCAAGCTCCGTTTTATCTACAACTGTGTTTCTTCTTATTATTAATAAGCATCTTACAAAAAGAGAACAGACTGTCATTTCATAATGCTTCTGTTTTCGTCAAAAAGGACGTTTCCGCTCACTCTCAGCGAACGGAAACGTCCTTTATTTTTACATCATCGTATATATCTCTTTCTTGTAAATATGTCGCAGGAATATAAAGCTTACCAATCCGGAAAAGATTTCCGCAATAGGAAATGCCCACCAGATAGCAGAAAGCACGCCTGTTCTGGAAAGAATAAAGGCTGCCGGAAGAAGTACGATCAACTGTCTCAGAACAGAGACGATTAAACTTAACATTCCATGTCCCAAAGCTTGAAAAACCGAAGAACAAACAATTCCAAAGCCTGCAAGCAGAAAGCTTAAGCTGATGATCCGAAGAGCAGGTACCCCGATTTCCAACATGGAATCTGAAGCATTAAATATACCCAAAAGATCTGCACTGAAGAACTGGAATATCAAGACGCCCACAAACATAATAGTTTCTGCATAAATAATACTTAATTTTATGGATTTCATAATTCTTTTTGGCTTTCTTGCCCCATAATTATATGCCGCAATGGGAACAAGACCATTATTTAAACCAAACACCGGCATGAAAATAAAGCTCTGAAGTTTAAAATACACGCCGAAAACAGCTGTTGCCGTGGAAGTAAACGCCATCAAAATTTTATTCATGCCGAAAGTCATAACAGAACCAATGGACGCCATAATAATAGAAGGAATTCCTACACTGTAAATCTGTTTTACTACAATACCGGAGAGACGATATTTTGTAATAGAAATGTGAAGCTCCTTATTCTTCCTTACATTAAACCAAAATGCCAGGGAAGCAGCCACAATCTGTCCCACAGCCGTAGCAAGAGCAGCTCCCGCTACTTCCATTCTGGGAAATCCAAATAATCCGAATATCATAATCGGGTCAAGAATAATATTAATGATTGCTCCCAGGGACTGGGTAACCATCGTGTACAGAGTTTTTCCTGTGGACTGCAAAAGCCTTTCGAAAATAAACTGAAAGAAAATTCCAAAAGACATAATTCCTACGATTCTCACATAATCTGCTCCGTAGGAAATAATCTGCGCGTCTTCTGTCTGTACCTGGAAAAAGATCTTCCCAAAAATCCCGGTGAGAAGTGCAAATGCCAGAAAGCTGAACAGAGACAAGTATACGCCGTTATTTGCCGCCTTATTTGCATGTTCCGTGTTTTTCTCTCCAAGAGATCTTGATACAAGGGCATTGACACCGACTCCTGTGCCGGTTCCCACAGCAATCATAAGATTCTGTACCGGAAAGGCAAGAGATACTGCGGTAAGAGCATTCTCGTTAAGCTGTGCCACAAACATACTGTCCACAATGTTATACAATGCCTGAACAAGCATGGAAATCATCATGGGAACAGACATACTTAAAAGAAGCTTTCCCACAGGCATAACACCCATTTTGTTTTCTGCTGCGACTGAATCCTGTTTCACAAAACGTTCCCCCTTCTCTTTTGTCGTATCTTTTATGATAACACTTTTAAAAAAGAAAGGCAAATATTGATTTTATTCCTTCAGTTTTTTTGAAGAAACCACCCTGGTAGGATTTTCTTTGTACATTTTCCAAACTACCCCCGCCATTCCAAGCAGAGCAAAGAAGAGTCCAAGTTTCAGATTTGTCCGGAACATATCCATATATTCGGCATCCCGAAACAGTTCTGCCATAATGGCTGGAATATCTGCAAAAGAAGCTCCAAAAAGCTCTCCCTTTCCAATCATAACTGCAATGGAAATTACATCTCCCAGAATATTGCCGCACACAACACCCACAGCCGATACCAATGTAACAATAAGAATCTTTCCTTTTCCCATCTTTCCATGCAAAAGGTCATATCCCTTGGCAGAAAGCAGGCTGATGAGGAAGCCGAGAACAGACGCAATGTATCCCATAAACAGGGCAATTGCCCAGGGAATCGCTCCCAAAAGCGCACCAAGAACAGCTCCCAGAAAACCGGAGGCATAACTTCCCGTATCTTCATTCTTTATTCTTTCCACTTCTGCTTTTTCCTCCTGTTCTCTGGAAGCAAAGCATCGGTCATGTCCGTGCACTGCCAGCTTATCCAGTCTCCAGGAAGATGCGCCGTCTAACAAAAGTCCACACATAGGGCAATACTCACTGTTAAGAAATCCGTACAGAGAAAGCTGAGGAAGAAGCCACTCTGTAAACTCTCGATAACGCTTCATAGTTCCCGGAGCGTCATTAAATATGATCTGCATTCCCTCTGTCCATGCGTGTACCTGGTCAATCCTGTATTTTTTACGCATTTCCTTATTATCAAACTGCTGCAAAAAGGCGGAAAGCCTGCTCTCCTCTTTGCATCTGGCAGAAACCCCCAGTCCTTTATATCCGTTTCCTTCCCACATAGTGACTGAATACCCCATATATTCTCCATATGCCACGCCTTTATCTATTTTCAGCCCAACCTCTTTTGCCATTTTCTTTAAGCCGCTTCCCACCATATTTTTTTCCTCCTATGTTCTATTCATGAACATTCCAGTATTCAAGTCCAAGGATGCTCTCCCTCTCGCAAATCTGTACAAGGCTGCCTTCTTCTGCACTCTCAAACAAATTTCTTGACACTGTCATATCCATATTTTCTCCTTTATAATTTCCTGAAATATAATAATCTGTTCCTCCTCTTGAAGAACTGCTCTCTCTTTTTCCTGTTACAATCATAGGCACATGATTGGATTTTCCTGTTGTAAGCAGATAATTAACAGGAAGAGTAATGGTAAATCCTATTGACAGGCCTGCAAGGATAACAAAAACAATTCTTCCCTTTGAGCTTTCTTTTGCAAAGAAAAAAATTTTTATAAAATAGGGAATTAAGAGAAATGCTGAAAAAATCCCTGCATAAACAAACAATTCTCCGTCTGTAACATTAAACATATCCGTAATGCCAAGACATGCCAGAAGAGCCAGTACAGCTCCTCCCCAGGGAATGACAAGAGTGTAAGCATCATTTTTCTTTTTTCCCGATTTTTCTATGTAGGCCCTCGGATAGAGATAAATATAAAGAAACCAGACAAAAAGAAGAACAGACACCCAGCCTGCCACCCTATATTTTGCGCCTGCAAAAAAGATAAGAATTACAAAAGCAATCAAAATCCAGCCTAAAATTTTAAGACGCTTCTGCTGTCTTTTTACCTCTTCCTCTGTACAGACCTTTTTTGTTCTCTCTGCTTCTTCTTCTCTGTTCCAATTTGTAAGATAGGCAGATTTTTCATACCATTTTAAAGCCTTTCTCGTCTTTTTATCACAGGATTCTTCTCCCACAAAATCTTTCTCGGAAAGAGAGATGCCTTTCTTTTTCAGAAATAAAAGAGCTTCTTCTGCCCCTAGCATATTCATCTCAAAAGATGCCAGTCTTTCTCCTTCTTTTCCCAAAACCGCAATTCGGGTTTCTCCCGCCCGTTCTATGAAAAGCAGACGCCGTATTTCTGCATATGGATATACCTTTTTCTTTCCGAGGACAGAATATACTGTAAACTCTTTATAAGAAAATTCCAGACGCCTTCTAAAATAAGATAAAAACACATACAATCCCAGGCACACAAAAGGCAGGATAAAAACAGAAATAGCTACAAAAACCGCTGCTCCTGAATGCTCCGATATTGCCGAAAAAAGCGCTGCCAGATACACGATTCCAAAAAACAACGTGCAGACACCCCCAACTCTCAGCACGACCTTCCGCTCTCTCACCACTACATTCTCCATATAGTCCCTCTCTTTCTCCGTTTCGTATACCCTGATTTTATCATTTTCACATAAACGAAGCAAGAATTATATTTCATTTTTATCATTTTTGCACAAATATAAAAAGATGCAAAAAAACCGGTCAAAGTTATACTCTTCAACCGGGCTTTCTGCATCTTTTGACGATTATCCCAAGGAAAATAATACCATATTTCCTTTTGCTTTTCACAGTTTTTCGTTCGTAAAAATTCGAGGTTTTTCGCAATATTTTTACATCTGTCGTTTTCCCCGCTTCATATACTCTCCTGCCTTTTCTTTTACGACTGTTCCTCCTTCCACTACAAGATTTCCTCTTAAGAAGACTTTATCAATATCTCCGTGAAGGGAATAGCCTTCAAACGGGTTATTATCTGTATTGTACGCGTGTGTCTTTGCGGAAATCACGCTCTCCTTCTCCGGATCAAAGACTACAATATCTCCGTCGCTTCCTTCCAGAAGCGCGCCTTTTTTCGGATATACACCATAAAGCTTTGCCGGATTCTCGCTTAAAAGGCGGCACATCTGCTCCACGGTAATTTTCCCCTCACGAACACCGTAAGTATAAAGAAGTGTTCCTCTTGTCTGTACTCCCGGAAGACCTCCCGGAATCTTTGTAAAATCATCTTTTCCCATTGCTTTCTGCTCCAGTGTAAAGCTGCACTGGTCTGTTGCCACAGTCTGAATCTCTCCCTTTGCAATGGCTTTCCACAGACAGTTCTGATCCTCTTTTTTTCGAAGCGGCGGCGCGCAAACATAGACAGCTCCGCCAAAATCCGGTTTGCTGTACGCACTGTCATCAAGAAGAAGATACTGGGGGCATGTCTCCGCAAACACAATCTGTCCATTTTCTCTTGCTTTTACAATTTCCTCATATGCTTTTTTATTGGTGAGATGCACAACCATGACGGGCGCTCCCGCCTCTTTTGCAATCACAAGAAGACGATGTACCGCTTCTGCCTCCATAGTATCCGGACGTACAAGAGGATGATTTTCCGGTCCGAGGCGGCCTTCTTTTTTTGCCTCCTCAATGAGAGCGTCAATGACTCCGGCATTCTCACAGTGTACCCCGGCAAAACATCCATATTCATTCAGTTTTTTCAGAATTTTATATAAATCCCTGTCCTCTACCATCATGGCAGGATACGTCATATAAAGCTTAAAACTGGTAATGCCCTCCTCTATCATATCCTGGATTTCTTTTTCCGTCTCCTCGTTCCATTCCACAATAGACATATGGAAGGAATAATCGCAGGAACATTTTCCGTCTGCTTTTTTATGCCATTTCTCAAGACCTTCTTTTAAGGTGTGTCCTCCCTTATCCTGAGAAGCAAAATCGATAATAAATGTTGTTCCGCCTAAAATAGCAGCCTTTGTTCCTGTTTCAAAATCATCTGCAGTTACCGTTCCCGCTACTTCCAGATCAAAGTGGGTATGCCCGTCAATAAATCCCGGAAACAGAAGTTTGCCTTCCACATTGATTTCCTCTGCGCCTTCCCCCTCAATATGCGGCGCAATTTTTACGATTTTTTCCCCTTCTATAAGAATATCTTTTTGCTCTGTTCCCGCTCCTGATACAAGAGTTCCGTTTTTTAGTAAATATTTCACAAAAAATCCCTCCCATCATATCCGTTTTTTCAAATATATCACTTTTTGCATGATACATCAAGAATCCCTTCCCATATATTCACAACTTTTATAAGGTTTCGTCAATTTTTTTGTAAAATATCTTTTTATTTTCTTTTTGGTGTGATATAGTGAAAGAAGAAATAAATACGGAGGTGACAAACTATAAATAGTCAGGTGCTTTTTGAAAAAAGTTTGTGTAATAAAAAAGGGTAACCTTAATAGACCATCT
>OBYG01000063.1_pt1:147500-148714 | contig 148714 bp, 172 predicted proteins | sample 1538201 | NCBI WGS metagenome assembly OBYG01 (sample SAMEA2580177, study PRJEB22360) | human gut metagenome | biome: human gut; feature: human-associated habitat; material: faeces | place: Denmark | collected 2008/2010 | reverse complement strand
GTAACAAGGTAGCCGTATCGGAAGGTGCGGCTGGATCACCTCCTTTCTAAGGAATATTACGGAAATACACATTTCGTCTTTACTTTGTTCAGTTTTGAGAGGTCTACTCTCAATCAAATAAATTCGGGGCCTTAGCTCAGCTGGGAGAGCGCCTGCTTTGCACGCAGGAGGTCAGCGGTTCGATCCCGCTAGGCTCCATTGATAGCTTTTGCTATCAGATTCGTTCATTGAAAACTGGATATTGAAGTAAAAAGAATCAAAACAAACCGAGAACACCGCGTTGAATGAGTTTTTTAATAAGTTCAATTGCTTATTTATTGATTAACCTTCTATCGCTAGAAGAAGTGATCAAGACCCAACCGTAAGGTTGATAAGGTTAAGTGAATAAGGGCGCACGGTGGATGCCTTGGCACTAGGAGCCGATGAAGGACGGGACTAACACCGATATGCTTTGGGGAGCTGTAAGTAAGCTATGATCCAGAGATTTCCGAATGGGGGAACCCAATATCTTTTATAGGATATTACTTTTCAGTGAATACATAGCTGATTAGAGGTAGACGCAGAGAACTGAAACATCTTAGTACCTGCAGGAAGAGAAAGAAAATTCGATTCCCTGAGTAGCGGCGAGCGAAACGGGAAGAGCCCAAACCAACAAGCTTGCTTGTTGGGGTTGTAGGACTCCAATATGGTAGTCTGTTAGTATAGTTGAAGGATTTGGAAAATTCCGCTAAAGAGGGTGAAAGCCCCGTAGACGAAATGCTGACAACACCTAGGAGGATCCTGAGTACGGCGGAACACGAGAAATTCCGTCGGAATCCGCGGGGACCATCCCGCAAGGCTAAATACTCCCTAGTGACCGATAGTGAACCAGTACCGTGAGGGAAAGGTGAAAAGCACCCCGGAAGGGGAGTGAAATAGATCCTGAAACCGTGTGCCTACAACAAGTCAAAGCTCGTTAATGAGTGATGGCGTGCCTTTTGTAGAATGAACCGGCGAGTTACGATTGCATGCGAGGTTAAGTCGAAGAGACGGAGCCGCAGCGAAAGCGAGTCTGAATAGGGCGAATGAGTATGTAGTCGTAGACCCGAAACCATGTGATCTACCCATGTCCAGGTTGAAGGTGCGGTAAAACGCACTGGAGGACCGAACCCACGTACGTTGAAAAGTGCGGGGATGAGGTGTGGGTAGCGGAGAAATTCCAAACGAACTTGGAG
>OBYG01000063.1_pt1:0-145000 | contig 148714 bp, 172 predicted proteins | sample 1538201 | NCBI WGS metagenome assembly OBYG01 (sample SAMEA2580177, study PRJEB22360) | human gut metagenome | biome: human gut; feature: human-associated habitat; material: faeces | place: Denmark | collected 2008/2010 | reverse complement strand
TTAGCTATGGTATAATGTGTTTATTATAGTTAGTTGTGTTTATTATAGTTAGTAAAGCAGAAAAGGAGGAGCGGGTTTGAAAATATTGTTATATTTTGAAGGTGAGAAAATCTTAGCTAAATCAGGCATTGGTCGAGCATTAGATCACCAGAAACGAGCGCTCTCTGAAGTTGGAATAGAATATACATTAGATGCTGATTGTAGTGACTATGATATATTGCATATTAATACATATGGCGTAAATAGCCATCGTATGGTCAGAAAAGCACGCAAACTAGGAAAAAAAGTTATTTATCATGCCCATTCGACAGAAGAAGATTTTCGTAATTCCTTTATTGGGTCTAATCAACTGGCACCATTAGTAAAAAAATATCTTATCAGTTTGTATTCCAAAGCGGATCATTTAATTACACCAACACCGTATTCTAAAACATTGCTAGAAGGATATGGCATTAAAGTGCCTATTTCGGCTATCTCAAATGGTATTGATTTATCACGCTTTTATCCTTCAGAAGAAAAGGAACAAAAATTCCGAGAATATTTTAAAATAGATGAAGAGAAAAAAGTAATTATTTGTGTGGGATTATTTTTTGAACGCAAAGGAATCACTGATTTTATTGAAGTTGCGCGACAGTTACCAGAGTATCAATTTATTTGGTTTGGTGATACACCAATGTATTCTATCCCAAAAAATATCCGACAATTAGTTAAAGAAGATCATCCAGAAAATGTTATTTTCCCAGGTTATATTAAAGGAGATGTCATCGAAGGGGCCTATGCGGCAGCGAATCTCTTCTTTTTCCCTTCTCGTGAAGAAACGGAAGGAATTGTTGTTTTAGAAGCATTAGCTAGTCAGCAACAAGTTTTAGTGCGTGATATTCCAGTTTATCAAGGCTGGCTAGTAGCTAATGAAAATTGTTATATGGGTCATTCTATTGAAGAATTTAAAAAATATATTGAAGGCTTATTAGAAGGGAAAATACCTAGCACTAGAGAAGCAGGCTATCAAGTAGCAGAGCAAAGAAGTATCAAGCAAATTGGTTACGAGTTAAAAGAAGTCTACGAAACAGTCTTATCTTAACAAATATTGAAGGCAGTTATTGTTAGATGAAATGGAGGTAATGAGAGTGAAAATTGGTTTTTTTACTGATACGTATTTCCCGCAAGTGAGTGGGGTAGCGACTTCTATTAAGACCTTAAAAGATGAATTAGAAAAGCACGGCCATGAAGTGTATATTTTTACGACAACCGATCCTAACGCGACTGATTTTGAAGAAGATGTCATACGAATGCCTAGTGTGCCATTCGTGTCTTTTAAAGATCGCCGAGTAGTGGTTCGCGGTATGTGGTACGCCTATTTAATTGCCAAAGAATTGGAATTAGATTTAATTCATACACATACTGAATTTGGTGAGGGTATTTTAGGGAAAATGGTTGGGAAAAAAATGAAAATTCCTGTCATCCATACGTATCATACGATGTATGAAGATTACTTACATTATATTGCTAAAGGAAAAGTTGTCCGTCCATCACATGTTAAATTCTTTTCAAGAGTGTTTACAAATCATACGACAGGTGTTGTTTGTCCCAGTGAACGTGTAATTGAAAAATTACGGGATTATGGAGTAACCGCACCAATGAGAATTATTCCAACAGGGATCGAAATTGATAAGTTTTTACGTCCCGATATTACTGAGGAAATGATCGCTGGAATGCGTCAACAACTAGGTATTGAAGAGCAACAGATTATGTTGTTATCGTTAAGTCGAATTTCTTATGAAAAAAATATTCAAGCAATTATTCAAGGGTTACCACAAGTTATTGAAAAATTACCACAAACTCGTTTAGTAATAGTTGGAAATGGTCCCTATTTAGAGGATTTAAAAGAATTAGCAGAAGAACTAGAAGTCAGTGAATACGTTCAATTTACGGGTGAAGTGCCAAATGAAGAAGTCGCGATTTATTATAAAGCTGCTGACTATTTTGTCAGCGCCTCAACGTCGGAAACACAAGGCTTAACTTATACAGAAGCGATGGCTGCTGGTGTTCAATGTATTGCAGAAGGGAACGCCTATTTAAATAATTTATTTGATCATGAAAGCTTAGGCAAAACTTTTAAGACAGACAGTGATTTTGCCCCAACATTGATTGACTATATACAAGCAAATATTAAAATGGACCAAACTATTTTAGATGAAAAATTATTTGAAATTTCTTCTACAAACTTTGGCAACAAAATGATTGAATTTTATCAAGACACATTGATTTACTTTGATCAACTTCAAATGGAAAAAGAAAATGCGGACTCAATAAAAAAAATTAAAGTAAAATTTACATCTTTAAGAAAATAAACTGCAAAACTTTCCTCCTTCGTTTATACTGAAGGAGGAAAGTTTTTTATTTTAAGAACGGAGGAAGCTACTATGTCTAAAATCGGCTTTATTGGAACGGGTGTCATGGGAAAATCAATTATTCGTAACATGATGAAAAACAATTTATCTGTCAATGTTTACAATCGAACAAAAAGTAAAACAGATGATTTAGTTGCTGAAGGAGCAGTTTGGTATGATACGCCAAAAGCAATTGCGGAAGCGAGTGATATCATTTTTACAATGGTTGGCTTTCCTTCAGATGTTGAAGGCGTGTATTTTAATGAAACAGGGATTTTTCAAGCAGATCTTACAGGTAAAATAGTAGTAGATTTAACCACAAGTACGCCGACCTTGGCTGAAAAGATTGCCAAAAAAGCAGCAGAAGTGGGTGCTCATGCGTTGGATGCGCCAGTTTCTGGTGGTGACTTAGGTGCTAAAAATGGTACTTTAACAATTATGGTTGGTGGCGATCAAGAAAGTTATGACACCGTCTTACCAATTTTCAAAACATTTGGTAAAACGTTTATGCTACACGGCTCAGCTGGAAAAGGGCAACACACTAAGATGGCGAATCAGTTAATGATTGCAGGCACAATGACCGGGTTGACTGAAATGCTCGTTTATGCAAATACGACAGGGTTAACTTTAGAAAAAGTTCTGGAAACAGTCGGTGGTGGTAGTGCTGCAAACTGGTCATTAAGTAATTATGGACCGCGTATTTTAAAAGAAGATTATACGCCAGGCTTTTTTGTTAAACATTTTATCAAAGATTTAAAGATTGCGTTAGATGAAGCAAAAAAACTTGACCTTCCATTGCCAGCGACGCAAAAAGCGACAGAATTATATGAAAGCCTTGCAGATAAAGGGTTTGAAAATGATGGCACACAGGCCTTAATTAAGCTTTGGTGGACAGATGGCAAGCAACCAACGAATAAAAATTAAAGAACAACAAAAAAATCAAAAAAAATGACGAAAAATCATGCAAGTTAGGCAATGTTTTGTTACAATGGTACAGAACTAGTTTGCAAAAGGAGGCCCACTGATGAAACATTCACAACTTGTGGCGATTATTAAGAGACTGGAAGCAATGATCGAAGCAGCAGATAATGAAGTACAAGTACGCCGCTTTGAACGTGAAGGCGTAGAGAAATGTATTGTAAGTTTTGATAAATCAACAGAAACATTTGAATTAACAGAATCTGATACGCACCAAAGCTATCAATTCGATAACATCGATATTGTAGCAATGGAAATTTACGACTTAATTCAATAATTAATCGTCCTACATTTTAATAAGGGAGTGGAGTAGAAGCACCAAAGCTTCTGGTTCACTCTCTTCTCGTATTATCCAGTCAAGTTGTAGCAATAGCTTAGTGGGAGTTTAAGAATTATATAACAAAAATCACTGGCACTTCTCAATCAGGGGAGTGCCAGTGATGCTTTTTAGTTGCACTTCTTTCCTTTTTCTGTGAAAATAGTTTGGGTATCAAAGTAATTGATCCTTTTTTTAAAAGCCTCGTCCCTTGAAAATGCGCCTTTTTTGAAATATTTGAAGAATATTTCATTAAAAATATAGAAAATTCTCTTGCATTCTTTGCTTATTTACGATATAGTTTGAACATCAAATGTTTTGATAATCAAAGTATATGGATGGTGCACAGAATGGAACCTAATTTAGAAACAGTCAACGATTATTTAGTCAGTGTCTTTAATGACATCTTAACGATTGAAGAATCTGAATTGAAAAAATCACAATTTAATGATTTATCCATTACGGAGATGCACACAATCGAAGCAATTGGTATGTACAAGAAAAAAACGTCTTCAGAAGTAGCCAAGGAACTTTCAATTACTGTCGGAACACTTACTGTAGCGATTAACAACTTAGTTAAAAAAGGCTATGTTGAACGTTTGCGTAGTGAAGATGATCGACGTGTAGTAAAGCTTGGCTTAACTAAAAAAGGAAAATTACTTTTTAGAGTCCATCAGCATTTTCATCGTGAAATGGTTAAAAACATTTTGAAAGGCATGGAGCAAGAAGAAGAACAAGCGCTGTTAAGAGCACTAAAAAATCTTCATGATTTCTTGCAAGAATACAAATAAAAAGTGAGGATCCCCATGAAGAATTATGCACGAATTAGTTGTACAAGCCGTTATGTTCCAGAGAATTGTGTCACGAATCACCAACTGAGTGAAATGATGGATACCTCTGATGAATGGATACATTCGCGAACAGGCATTAGTGAACGTCGCATCGTTACGCAAGAAAATACGTCTGATTTATGTCATCAAGTCGCAAAACAGTTATTGGAAAAATCTGGAAAGCAAGCAAGTGAGATTGACTTTATTTTAGTTGCAACAGTGACACCAGATTTCAATATGCCTTCTGTTGCTTGCCAAGTGCAAGGCGCAATTGGCGCCACTGAGGCTTTTGCTTTTGACATCAGTGTAGCGTGTTCTGGTTTTGTCTATGCCTTAAGCATGGCAGAAAAACTAGTCTTAAGTGGTCGTTATCAAACAGGTCTAGTAATTGGTGGCGAAACATTTTCCAAAATGTTGGATTGGACCGATCGCTCCACAGCGGTGCTTTTCGGTGATGGGGCTGCCGGCGTCTTGATTGAAGCGGCTGAGACACCGCATTTTCTAAATGAAAAATTGCAAGCAGACGGGCAACGCTGGGCGGCTTTAACGTCAGGCTACACGATCAACGAAAGTCCTTTTTATCAGGGGCATGAGCAGGCTAGTAAGACGCTACAGATGGAAGGACGTAGTATTTTTGATTTTGCGATTAAAGATGTTTCACAAAATATTTTATCACTCGTGACGGACGAAACCGTGGATTATCTTCTATTACATCAAGCAAATGTGCGCATTATCGATAAAATTGCACGTAAGACGAAGATTTCCCGCGAGAAGTTTTTAACGAATATGGATAAATATGGCAATACCTCAGCTGCTAGTATTCCTATTTTGTTGGATGAAGCAGTTGAAAATGGGACCTTAATTTTAGGTTCCCAACAACGCGTGGTGCTAACAGGATTTGGCGGCGGCTTAACATGGGGCTCACTGCTCCTAACGCTGTAAAAAACTGTTCACATATAAATGAAGAAAATGACTATTTTGGAGGAATATACACATGGTATTTGAAAAAATTCAAGCAATTATCGTAGAAGAATTAGGAAAAGATGCTGAAGAGGTACAATTAACTACAAACATTCAAGAAGAATTAGACGCGGACAGCTTAGATTTATTCCAAATCATTAACGAAATCGAAGATGAATTTGATGTGAAAATCGAAACAGAAGATGGCATCCAAACCGTTCAAGATTTAGTAACATATGTAGAAAAACAACAAGCAAACTAATACATGAAAATAGGGGGCTGGGACATTTAATTGCTAAATGACCCAGTCCCTAAAAAAACAAGTAAATAAGCCGTAAAAATCCTTTTTTACTTGAATGAAGTGTACTTATCTTAGAACTAAAGGACGTATAAAATCAATGAATCAACAGTTATGTGAGTTGCTTGGAATCAATTATCCCATTTTTCAAGGCGGTATGGCTTGGGTAGCCGATGCTTCATTAGCAAGTGCCGTGTCAAACGCTGGTGGATTAGGGATTATTGCTGGCGGCAATGCCCCAAAAGAAGTCGTAAAAAAAGAAATTAAAAAAGTTAAAGAATTAACGGAGCAACCCTTTGGTGTCAATATTATGTTACTTTCACCTTTTGCCGATGAAATTGTCGATTTGGTTTGTGAAGAACAGGTTCCTGTCGTAACGACAGGTGCAGGCAATCCAGCCAAATACATGGCTCGTTTTAAAGAACATAACATTAAAGTAATCCCAGTAGTTCCTTCAGTTGCTTTAGCAAAAAGAATGGAAAAAATTGGTGCCGATGCTGTCATTTTTGAAGGAATGGAAGCTGGTGGACATATTGGCAAGTTAACCACTATGAGTGGCTTACCGCAAATCGTTGACGCTGTGTCAATTCCTGTGATTGCAGCAGGTGGGATTGGTGATGGTCGTGGTATGGCTGCGGCCTTTATGTTAGGTGCTGAAGCAGTCCAGTTAGGCACACGTTTTTTAATTGCCAAAGAATGCAACGTTCATCCAGATTATAAACAGAAAGTTTTAAAGGCACGTGATTTAGATGCAGTAATTACCTGTCAACATTTTGGCCATCCAGTGCGTACTTTAAAAAATAAATTAACCGCTCAATATAATCAATTAGAAAAGCAAGAACTCCAAAAAGAAGTGCCTGATTTAGAAATGTTTGAAAAAATTGGTCAGGGCGCTTTGCGCAAAGCTGTCGTTGACGGGGATATGGATTACGGTTCCGTCATGGCGGGACAAATTGCCGGATTAATAAAAAAAGAAGAAACAGCCCAAGAAATCATTGATTCACTCATGTCTGAATGCAAAGCGATTGTACATAAGATGAATCAGCGTTGGGGCTAAGTGAATAATTTTAACAAAAAATGAGGTGTCGTATGAAAACAGCGATTTTATTTAGTGGACAAGGAGCCCAATATCAAGGGATGGGTGAAGAATTATATCACCAAGAAGCGATTGTTCGGGAAACCTTCGATGAAGCAAGTCATATCTTAGGTTATGAGATGGCAGAACTTTGTTTTACTGAAAATGAACGTTTAAATGAAACAGAATATACGCAACCTGCTATTTTGACAGTCAGTGTCGCATTTTACCGTCTTTTGCAACAAAAAGGACTAACGCCTGATGTCGTAGCGGGTTTAAGCTTAGGGGAATATAGCGCTTTGGTTGCCAGCGGGGCTTTGCGTTTTTCAGAAGCAGTGGCCTTGGTCCAAAAGCGCGGTCAGTACATGACAGAAGCAGCACCACAAGGAACTGGCAAAATGGTTGCTGTCATGAATGCTGAGCGTGAAGTAATTGAGAAAGCCTGCCAAGAAGCCAGTGCTTTCGGAATTGTGGCTCCAGCAAATTATAATACACCACAACAAATCGTGATTGGTGGTGAGGTTGCTGCTGTTGATCAAGCGATGACACTTCTCAAAGAAGCTGGTGTGAAGCGAATGATTCCGTTAAATGTGAGTGGCCCTTTCCATACGGCGCTGTTACAACCAGCATCAAAAAAATTGGCTCAGGATTTAGCAAAATTGAACTTTCAAACGATGCAAATTCCTGTCATTAGTAATACGACTGCCGAAATTATGCCCCAAGAGGCAATTCAAGCGTTATTGGAAAAGCAAGTCATGTCTGCGGTACGTTTTGAAGACAGTATCGAAACGATGAAGGCTATGAACGTAGGAACGATGATTGAAGTTGGTCCAGGGAAAACATTAACTGGTTTTGTTAAAAAAATTGACAAAACAATTGAAATGCACCGTGTGGAAGATGTTGCAACATTAACAGAAACGTTAACAGCACTTACTGGGAGGTAAAAAATGGAATTAACAGGAAAAAACGTATTTATTACTGGAAGCACTCGTGGGATTGGCAAAGCAGTTGCGTTGGCTTTTGCGAAAGAGGGCGCCAATATTGTTTTAAACGGTCGGAGTGAGATTACGCCAGAACAACGACAAGAAATTGAAGCCTTTGGGGTAAAATGTATTGGCCTTTCTGGAGATATTTCCGATTTTGATGCAGCGGGTGAGATGATTCAAGCAACCGTTGACCAATTAGGATCGATTGATATTCTGGTGAATAACGCTGGGATTACGAATGATAAATTATTATTACGAATGACAAAAGAGGATTTTAATGCCTGTTTAGATATTAACTTGGTAGGAACTTTTAACATGACCCAACAAGCGGTTAAACGTATGATGAAACAACGAAGTGGTCGGATTATTAATATGGCTAGCGTTTCTGGTTTAATGGGAAATGTTGGTCAAGCAAACTACGCTGCGAGTAAAGCGGGTGTTGTTGGTTTTACTAAATCGGTGGCACGAGAAGTTGCGCCGCGCGGTATTACCTGCAATGCGATTGCACCAGGGTTTATCCAAACAGAAATGACGGATGTTTTATCGGAAAAAGTTAAAACACAAATGAATGCGCAAATTCCCTTACAAACGTTTGGGCAAGTCGAAGATGTCGCAGCTACAGCGATATTCTTAGCTAAAAGTCCCTATATTACTGGGCAAGTCGTGAATGTTGATGGCGGCTTAGTCATGCACGGATAAACGAAAGGAGTCAAAAGGATGAATCGAGTAGTTATTACCGGTTACGGTGTCACCTCGCCGATTGGCAATGAACCTGAGACTTTTTTAGAAAGTTTGAAAACAGGGAAAAATGGTATCGGACCGATTAGTAAATTTGATGTTAGTGAAACAGGTGTCACCTTAGCAGCTGAAGTGAAAGACTTTCCAATGGAAAAATATTTTGTTAAAAAAGATGGCAAACGCATGGATAAGTTTTCGTTATTTGGCATTTATGCGGCCTTAGAAGCAATGGCTATGAGTGGCTTGGATACCAGTCAACTAGATGTGGATCGGTTTGGCGTTATGGTGGGTTCCGGAATTGGTGGTTTGGAAACAATTCAAAATCAAGTAATTCGGATGCACGACAAAGGACCTGAACGTGTGGCACCGTTATTTATTCCAATGGCGATTGGAAACATGGTGGCGGGAAATATTGCTTTACGTGTTGGTGCCAAAGGAATTTGTACTTCAACAGTGACAGCTTGTGCTAGTGCAACCCATTCAATTGGGGAAGCGTTCCGCAATATCAAACATGGCTACTCCGATGTCATTATTGCCGGTGGAGCAGAAGCGCCTATTACAGAAATCGGTATTTCAGGATTTGCTTCCTTGACCGCTTTAACAAAGGCGACTGATCCAGAAAAAGCCTCAATTCCCTTTGATAAAGAACGTAGTGGATTTGTGATGGGAGAAGGAGCGGGTGTCTTTATTTTAGAATCATTAGATCATGCTCTAGAACGAGGCGCAACTATTTTAGGTGAAGTGGTTGGCTATGGTGCTAATTGCGATGCCTATCATATGACATCACCAACACCAGATGGGAGCGGCGCAGCGAAAGCCATGGTACTAGCAATGGAAGAAGCTGGGATTTCTCCAGAAAAAATTGGCTATATTAACGCCCATGGAACAAGCACACAAGCCAATGACAGTGCAGAATCTAAAGCAATTGAATTGGCTTTAGGTGATGCCGCAAAAACGGCATATGTAAGTAGTACGAAGAGTATGACGGGACATCTCTTAGGCGCCGCTGGTGGAATTGAAGGAATTGCTACCCTAAATGCTTTACAACATCAATTTATTCCGCCAACCATTAATGTGGAAAATCAAGATGAAGCAATTACGGTGAACGTTGTTTTAAACGAAAGCAAAGAGCATAAATTTGATTATGCTTTAAGTAACTCACTAGGCTTTGGTGGCCACAATGCAGTTATTTGCTTAAAACGCTGGGAGGATTAACATGCAGTTAGAAGAAGTAAAAGCACTATTAACACAATTTGATCAATCAACTTTAACCGAATTTGATTTACGAGAAGGCTCGTTTGAATTATATATGAATAAAAATACAGTTTCTGGACGAAGTGCCGTAGAACCAGTGGCGCAACCACAAGAAATACCAGTAGCCGCTAGTGGTGTGTCAGTGCCTGTTGAAACAGTTTCTGTCGTTGAAGAAACGCCAACTAATACACCGACAACCAATGAAAAGACAGAAGAAATTACGTCACCTATTGTAGGAATCGTTTATTTACAACCAGCACCAGATAAAGAGAACTTTGTCAAAGTAGGAGACACTGTTAAAACGGGTGACGTTGTGTGTATCGTTGAAGCGATGAAATTAATGAATGAAATTACGGCGACAGTTGATGGTGTGATTACTGAAATATTAGTCAACAATGAAGATGTGGTTGAATTTGGTCAGCCGCTATTCCGAGTTGCTAAAGGAGAATAAAACATGAAATTAACAATTACAGAAATTCAAGAAATTTTACCACATCGCTATCCCTTTTTATTATTAGATAGTGTTGAAGAAGTCATTCCCGGGGAACGCGTTGTAGCGAAAAAGAATGTAACGGTTAATGAGCAAGTTTTTCAAGGTCATTTTCCTGGGAATCCTGTTTTGCCAGGAGTTTTAATTATTGAATCGTTGGCTCAAGCAGGCGCCGTGGCATTACTTTCAATGCCTGAATTCAAAGGGAAAACGGCATACTTTGGTGGATTAGATAAAGCAAAATTTAGACAAAAGGTAACACCAGGCGACACATTAATTTTAGAGGTTGAACTTTTAAAAGTCCGCGCTTCTGCTGGAATGGGTAAAGGTGTGGCAAAAGTTAATGGAAAAAAAGTTGCCGAGGCTGAATTAACCTTTATGATTGGATAGGTGAAAAATGTTTTCGAAAGTATTAATCGCAAACCGCGGAGAAATCGCTGTTCGTATTATTCGTGCCTGTCGCGAATTAGGCATTCAAACAGTTGCTGTTTACTCTGAAGCGGATCAAGAAGCGTTACACACACAGTTAGCAGATGAAGCCATTTGTATTGGACCGGCGAAAGCAACTGATTCTTATTTAAATGTTCAAGCTGTTTTAAGTGCAGCGATTGTTACCAATGCTGAAGCGATTCATCCAGGGTTTGGTTTCTTATCTGAAAATAGTCAATTTGCTTCAATGTGCGAAGAATGTAACATTACTTTTATCGGTCCTAAAGCAGAAACGATTGATGCAATGGGCAATAAAATAAACGCACGTCAACTGATGCAAAAAGCCAAGGTACCTGTTATTCCTGGGAGTGATGGCGTCATTGATTCTGTCGAAGAAGCGTTGACGATTGCTGAAGAAATTGGTTACCCAGTGATGTTAAAGGCAGCTGCTGGTGGTGGCGGAAAAGGAATCCGAAAAGTTCTTTCAAAAGAAGAGTTACCGAAACACTTTACTTCAGCGCAGCAAGAAGCCAAAGCCGCATTTGGTAATGATGATATGTATTTAGAAAAAATTATTTATCCAGCACGTCATATCGAAGTGCAAATTTTAGGTGATCAATATGGGCATGTGATTCACTTAGGAGAACGTGATTGCTCACTACAAAGAAATAATCAAAAAGTGTTAGAAGAATCACCATCGATTGCTATTTCTGAAGAAAAGCGTCAGATGTTAGGCGAAACGGCCGTTCGAGCGGCACAAGCTGTGCATTATGAAAATGCCGGAACCATTGAATTTTTGATGGATCCAGCTGGCGACTTTTATTTCATGGAAATGAATACCCGCATCCAAGTCGAACATCCAGTTACGGAAATGGTAACAGGGATTGATTTAGTCAAAGCACAATTAGAAATTGCTTCAGGTGAACCTTTAGGCTATACCCAAGAGGATGTTACCATGACTGGGCATGCGATTGAGTGCCGAATTAACGCTGAAAATCCTGCCTTTAATTTTGCTCCTTCACCAGGTAAAATTCAAAATCTCTTGTTGCCTAGTGGTGGAATGGGCTTGCGTGTAGACAGCGCTATGTATTCAGGGTATTCAATTCCGCCTTATTATGATTCAATGATTGCAAAAGTCATCGTACATGGTGAAAATCGTTTTGATGCCTTGATGAAAATGCAAAGGGCTTTAAATGAAATTGTAACAGAAGGTATTATTACGAATGCCGAATTCCAATTAGATTTAATTACACATGACAATGTTTTGACAGGTGACTATGACACAAGCTTTTTACAAGAAACATTTCTACCAAATTGGGAGCCAGAAAGCAATCATTAAAGAAAGAACGCCGCAAGAGCTGTGCTCTTGCCGCTAAAATACGAGGAGTAAGCAAATGGCATTATTTAAAAAGAAAAATTACATTCGCATTAATCCAAATCGTGCTGATGCAAATGATGCATCAAAGAAGCCTTCTGTTCCAGATAATATGTGGGCAAAATGCCCTTCTTGTAAGCGAACACTGTATACAAAAGAAATGGGTGCAGAAAAAATCTGTCCGCATTGTGGCTATAGTTTTCGGATTGGTGCATGGGAACGATTAGCGATAACCGTTGATGAAAAAAGTTTCCACAATTGGGACAGTGAATTAGTGACAAAAGATCCACTAAATTTTCCTGGTTATCTTGAAAAAATTGAAAAAATGCAAGAAAAAACTGGGCTAGATGAAGCTGTCTTAACGGGAGAAGCAACAATTGAAGGACAAGCTGTTGCAATTGGAATCATGGACGCTAATTTTATCATGGGCAGTATGGGAACGATTGTTGGTGAAAAAATCACACGCTTGTTTGAGCGGGCGACAGAAAAGCATTTACCAGTAGTGATTTTCACTGCATCTGGTGGTGCCCGTATGCAAGAAGGAATTTTTTCATTGATGCAAATGGCGAAAATTTCGGCCGCTTTGCAACGGCATAACAAAGCAGGCTTGCTGTATCTTACGGTATTGACTGATCCAACGACTGGCGGTGTTACAGCAAGTTTTGCGATGGATGGCGATATTATTTTGGCAGAGCCTCAGAGTTTAATCGGTTTTGCTGGCCGCCGTGTAATTGAACAAACGATTCGTCAAGAGTTGCCAGATGATTTTCAAAAGGCCGAGTTTCTTTTAGAACATGGTTTTGTAGATCAGATTGTGCCAAGAAATCTTTTGCGTCAACGATTGAGCGACTTGTTACGTTTACATTCTTTGGAAGGGTGGCGCTAACATGGAAAAGAAAACAGCCAATGATGTTGTTACCTTGGCAAGAGACCAAGATCGTTTGACAACTTTAGAATATATAGAAGCCATTTTTGAGGACTTTTTAGAATTTCATGGGGATCGTTACTTTGCCGATGATTTAGCTGTAGTCGGTGGTGTTGCTACTTTGCAAGGGAAACCAGTTACGGTGATAGGTATCCAAAAAGGCCGAAATCTACCAGAAAATATTGAACGTAATTTTGGTTCACCTAATCCTGAAGGGTATCGCAAAGCGTTACGTTTAATGAAACAAGCGGAAAAATTTAATCGCCCAGTCATTACCTTTGTGAACACTGCTGGTGCCTATTGTGGAATTGGTGCCGAAGAGAGGGGAGAAGGGGAAGCCATTGCGCAAAACCTGTTAGAGATGTCTGATTTGAAAGTGCCAATCATTTCAGTCATCATTGGTGAGGGCGGTAGTGGCGGTGCTTTAGCTTTAGCAGTCGCAGATGAAGTTTGGATGTTGGAACACACGATTTATGCGGTTCTTTCGCCAGAAGGTTTCGCCTCTATTTTGTGGAAAGATGGCAGTCGTGCGAAAGAAGCAGCAGAATTGATGAAAATCACAGCGACAGAGCTGAAGGAATTAGCTATTGTAGATAAAGTAATTCCGGAAGTTATGAACGGTCAGCCTCTGGAACAAGCAAAAATTAATCGCATGTTACAAAAAGCGTTCATTTCAAAATTAACTGAATTAGCTAAATTAGATACGGAAACGTTACTAGAAAAAAGATACCAACGTTTTCGCAAATATTAGAAGTTACTACTCATCAACGAACTTTTCAGGGGTTGATGGGTGGCTTCTTTTATTTTACTTGTTCTTTTACAAGGAACGACCGTCCTTTATAGAAATTTTCAGTAAAATGCAGTATAATACAATAGGTAGAGACTGAAGCATAATTGTTTAGTTATGTTTCAGTCTCTTAAAATCGAAGAAACTACATAGTGTCAGTGAGAGGAGTCACGATGTTTTCAAAATATAAACCGACATGGATGATTGATGCGATTTATAAAATTACCCCCGCACAATTAAAAAAACTGGGGATTAAGGCAGTACTAACTGACTTAGATAATACGTTAATTGCTTGGAATAATCCCGATGGAACAGAAGAATTAAAAACTTGGTTATTAGAAATGAAAAATGCAGGAATTACTGTCCTCGTTGTTTCAAACAACAAAGACAGCCGGATTAAACGCGTTGTTGAAAAGTTTGACTTAGATTATGTAGCACGTGCCTTGAAACCAACCGCACGTGGCTTCAAATTAGCAGAAAAAAAATTAGGCTTGAAGCCATCTGAAATGTTAATGGTCGGCGATCAGATTATGACAGATATTCGGGGAGCTAACGCAGCGGGTATACGCAATGTTTTAGTTCAACCGATTGTCGATACAGATGGCTGGAATACTAGAATCAATCGGTTCTTTGAACGGAAAATTATGAAATACTTATCAAAAAAACATCCAGAAATGACATGGAGAGGCGGATTAGAATGACAGAGGCAATTCATTGTATTGGCTGTGGTGCGATTATCCAAACGGAAAATCCTCATGAATTAGGCTATACACCAAAAACAGCTTTCGAAAAAGGAATGGAAACAGGGGAAGTTTATTGCCAACGTTGTTTTCGCTTAAGACATTATAATGACATTCAAGATGTCCAATTAACAGATGATGACTTTTTACGTTTATTGAATGGTTTAGGAACAGAAGATGCACTGATTGTGAACGTAGTGGATATTTTTGACTTTAATGGCTCTCTTATTCCAGGACTACATCGTTTTATCGGAGATAATCCTGTGTTGTTAGTTGGTAATAAAGTGGATATTTTGCCTAAATCATTAAAAAAAACTAAAATGGTTCAATGGATGAGAGAACGGGCCCATGAAGCAGGATTACGCCCTGTTGATGTTTTACTAACAAGTGGCAAGAAACCACAAGAAATGCAAGAGTTATTAGATACAATCGAAAAATATCGTGAAGGCCGAGACGTTTATGTCGTAGGTGTGACCAATGTTGGAAAATCAACATTAATCAATCAAATCATTCAACAAACAGTGGGTGTTCAAGATGTGATTACGACATCACAATTTCCTGGAACAACGCTAGATAAAATTGAAATTCCATTAGACGATGGCCACTTCTTAATCGATACGCCCGGAATTATTCACCGTCATCAAATGGCACATTATCTAGGTAAAAAAGACTTGAAAATTATTGCACCGCAAAAAGAAATCAAACCGAAAGTTTACCAATTAAATGCTGAACAAACCTTGTTTTTAGGTGGCTTGGCTCGCTTTGATTATGTCCAAGGTGCTAAAAGTTCCTTCATTGCCTACGTTTCCAATGACTTAAATTTACACCGAACAAAAACAGCAACCGCCGATGCTTTTTATGAAAAACATGTTGGTGGCTTATTGCAGCCTCCACGTGCCGATGAAGTCGCTGAGTTTCCTGAATTAGTGCGCTTTGAATTTTCCGTGAAAGAAAAAACGGATATTGTGTTTGCTGGTCTAGGTTGGATTACTGTCACAGAACCTGGTGTAGTCGCTGGTTGGGCGCCTAAAGGTGTCGATGTTTTACGTAGAAAAGCATTAATTTAAATTTTAGAGAGAAGGCAAACAATTTGAAACTTAGAGGAAAACAAAAACGTTATTTACGTAGTCAGGCACACCATTTACAACCTATTTTTCAAGTAGGCAAAGGTGGTTTGAATGACGCAATGATTACACAAATTGATGAAGCGTTGGAAAAACGTGAACTGATTAAAATTACGTTATTACAAAATACAGATGAAGTAGCAGAAGAGGTTGCAGAAGAACTAACAGCAGCCATTCATTGCGATGTGGTACAAATTATTGGTCGCGTGTTGGTCTTATTCAAGCCATCAAGTAAAGAAAAATATCAAAAAATTTCAGCAGCAGTCAAAGAGATTTAATATTGGAGGGATGAACAATGGGAGAAAAAAGACAAGCGCGTCAAGGAGCGGACGTTCTCTTGCAAGAGGAACCGTTACGTTTTCAAACAAGAAAGCAAGTCGGCTTGTTAGGTGGTAATTTTAATCCCGTTCATTTAGCACATCTTGTCATGGCCGATCAAGTTCAAAATCAACTAGGTTTGGACAAAGTTTACTTAATGCCTACGTACTTACCACCACATGTAGACGAAAAGAAAACAATTAGCAGTGAACATCGGTTAGCGATGTTAGAACTAGCAGTGGCTGATAATCCCTGCTTAGATATTGAGCCAATTGAGTTAATTCGCAAAGGCAAAAGTTACACGTATGATACGATGAAAGCTTTAAAAGAAGCCAATCCAGATACTGATTATTATTTTATAATTGGTGGAGATATGGTGGAATACTTGCCCAAATGGCATCGGATTGATGACTTACTCCATTTAGTTCAATTTGTCGGCATTCGGCGTCCTAATTATCCAACGGAATCTACCTATCCAATTATTTGGGTCGATGTTCCGCAGATGGCGATTAGTTCCACTTTGATTAGACAAAAAGTCAAAAGTGGTTGCTCAACACGCTATCTTCTTCCAGAGAATGTGATAAACTATATTCAAGAGAAGGGACTGTATCAAGATGAGCTGGATAACAAATTATGATGCTGCACAACGTGAATTATTAATGCAAAAAGTTCAAATGCAAATGAGTGAACGTCGCTTTCGCCATGTGTTAGGAGTCGAGGAAACAGCTGTGGCCTTGGCAGCGAAATATGGTGCCGATGAAGCGAAAGCCAGTATTGCTGCTTTGACGCATGATTACGCCAAAGAACGTCCAAACGATGAATTCGAGTTGATTATTCGCCGAGATGGTTTTGATTTGACTTTATTAAACTATGGCAATGAAATTTGGCATGGCTTAGTTGGGGCGGATATTGTCCAACGGGAATTAGCCATTGATGACGAAGAAATCTTGCAGGCAATTCGTGTGCATACAACTGGGGCTGCTAAGATGAGCTTGCTAGATAAAATTATTTATGTCGCAGATTACATTGAACCAGGACGTGATTTTCCAGGTGTGAAAGAAGCCCGTGAAATTGCCCTTGTTGACTTAGATGCAGCGGTTGCTTATGAAACGAAACATACCTTGTTACATTTGATTGAACAAGAACATAAAATTTATCCAAAAACGTTAGAGACCTACAATCAATGGGTCGTTAATCAAAAATAAAAGAAGAAAGAATTACTAGGAGGGAACTATCATAGATAGCCAGAAAATTTTAGAAATTGCTGTCAAAGCAGCAGATTCAAAACGAGCAGAAGAAATTGTCGCATTAGACGTAAGAGAGATTTCATTATTAGCAGATTATTTTTTAATTTGCCAAGCCAATAGTGAACGTCAAATCAATGCGATTGTTGATGAAATTAACGAACAAGAAGCCAAAAATCAAGTAGAAGTCAAGCGTGTGGAAGGTAAAGAAGGCGGAAAATGGATTTTAATCGATTTAGGCGATGTTATTGTCCATGTATTCCAATCTTCAGAACGTGCCTTTTACAACTTAGAAAAATTATGGTCAGATGCCCCAATGGTTGATCTAAGCGCTTGGGTCGACTAAAATGGCCTATGAAACATTTGCTTTCGTCTATGACGAAGTGATGGACGAAAGCCTATACCAAAAATGGTTGGATTTTTCCAATCGTCATCTCCCACAAGGAACCCAACAAATTCTTGAAATGGCTTGTGGTACAGGCGCTTTAGCAGTTGATTTCGCGAAAAGTGGTTACGATGTGACAGCCTTAGACTTATCAGAAGAAATGTTGATGATTGCTAGTGAACGGGCCTTTGAAGAAGAAGTGCCAGTTCAATTTGTTCAGGGAAATATGCTAGATTTATCTGAAGTGGGACAATACCAAGCCATCACTTGTTTTTCTGATTCACTGTGCTACATGGCTAATCGCCAAGAAGTACAACAAGTGTTCGATGAAGTTTATCAAGCGTTAGAAGAGGAAGGAACGTTCATTTTTGATGTTCATTCTACTTACAAAATTGATTCAGTTTTTCCAGAATATAGCTATCATTATCAAACAGAAGAATTTGCTTTTCTATGGGATAGTTACGCTGGTGAAAAAGAACACAGCATCGAACATTTCTTAACATTTTTTGTGAAAGAACAGGAAACAGATGAGCACTTTGTTCGGTATGATGAATTGCATCAAGAACGAACCTATTCGTTAGATAACTATTTACGAATGTTAGAAAGTGCTGGTTTCATGAACGTCAAAGTTTATGCAGACTTTACAGATGAAGCACCAACTGAAACAAGTGAACGCTGGTTCTTTGTTTGTCAAAGAGATTAATAAGATTTGGCTTATGAGCTTGGGACAGCGCTTAAAAACGTTTGTCTCTTTGCTGATAAGTCCATTTTTTTATAACGGAGGTGGCTAGAGTGAAAGCCTGTGGCATTATCGTGGAATATAATCCCTTTCATAATGGACATCGCTATCATGCCCAACAAGCTCGCCAACAAAGCGGAGCTGAAGTAGTAATTGCTATAATGAGTGGAAATTTTTTACAAAGAGGAGAACCAGCCTTACTAGATAAGTGGGCCAGAGCAGAAGAAGCTTTGCAAAATGGTGTGGATTTAGTCATTGAATTGCCGACAGCTTGGTCGGTACAGTCTGCGGATTACTTTGCCAAAGGCGGTATAAAGTTATTGCAGGCGTTGCAATGTGAGAGCTTATGTTTTGGAACAGATAGTACAAGCGCAATTGATTATGCGGCTTTCGGCCAGTTTGTCCAAGAAAATCAATCCTTAATTGATCAAACGTTCCACGCATTGACAGACAAACAATTGAGTTATCCACAAAAAATGACTGCTGTTTTTCGTCAAGTATATCCTGAAAGCAGGTTCGATTTTTCTTCGCCTAATCATATTTTGGGGATGAGTTATGCAAAGGAAAATGCCACGTATCCAACCCCGATGACGCTCTACCCAATTGCTAGAAAACAAGCGGGCTTTCATGATGCAACGATTTCTGGGAAAGTTGCTAGCGCCACGGCGATTAGGCAAAGTGTTTTTCAACAAGAAATAACGCAAGTGCTGCCAACGGTGCCTTCTATAACCGCACAACATTTACAAACACAGACAATGATTTCATGGGAAAATTATTGGCCCTTCCTAAAGTATAAAATTGTTCAATCCTCGTTAGAAGAGTTACAAGCCATTTACCAAATGACGGAAGGACTTGAATATCGACTAAAAGATCAAATCCAAGCAGCAGGTTCTTTTCACGAATTAATGGAACGTATGAAAACGAAGCGTTATACTTGGACAAGATTGCAACGATTAGCAACCTATATATTGTTAAATATGACCAAAGAAGAAGTTGAAACTGTTTGGCAAAACAGTTATCTCCATGTGCTAGGATTTACGCCAAAGGGACAAGCTTATCTAAAAGAAACCAAAGCACAGATTCAATTGCCGGTAATTTCCAAAGTATCTAAAGAAAACCGCGCAATGCTTTCGTTAGATATTCGCGCCAATCAACTATACCAAATGGGAGATTCTTCTTTAAAAGAACAAAATTTTGGTCGGTTTCCCTTACGATTTTCGCCAGATACCTAAAAAATACTTAACAAAAATCAGTTTCCCCAGTATAATAAACAAGGGATAAGATACTAACAACAAATCAGAGAAAGCGAAGTGAGAATATGGGCCGTAAATGGGCAAATATTAAAGAGAAAAAAGCTGCCAAAGACGCAAACAATAGCCGTGTTTATGCAAAATTCGGGATTGAAATTTACGTAGCAGCGAAGTCAGGAGACCCTGATCCTCATGCAAACCAAAAATTACGGTTTGTAATCGAACGCGCCAAAACATACAATGTACCAAAACATATTATTGATCGCGCTATTGAAAAAGCAAAAGGTTCAGCAGATGAACAATATTCTGAATTACGCTATGAAGGATTTGGGCCAAATGGTTCAATGGTCATTGTTGATGCTTTAACAAACAACGTGAACCGAACAGCAGCAGATGTGCGGGCCGCATTTGGTAAAAACGGCGGAAACATGGGTGTCAGCGGTGCTGTTTCCTACATGTTTGATAATACAGGTATCATTGGCTTTGCTGGTGACGATGCGGATGAAATTTTAGAATACTTAATGGAAAAAGACATTGATGTTCGCGATGTTGTTGAAGAAGACGGTCAAATTATCGTTTACACAGAACCAGAAGATTTCCACCATGCACAAGAAGCGTTAAAAGAAAAAGGCATTGAAGAATTCACGGTTACTGAGTTAGAAATGGTTCCACAAAACGAAGTAACATTAGAAGGCGACGATTTAGGGAACTTTGAAAAAATGTTAGACGTTTTAGAAGATTTAGAAGATGTTCAGAAAGTCCATCATAATGTAGATTTACCTGAATAATCCATTTGTTCGTTTATTTGAAGATTTAGAAAGTGAGCCATCGGTCATTTTGACTGATGGCTCACTTTTTTTCATATAATACATAGAAAAAAGAAAGTTGATTGATAGGTCCATGTGACACAAAGCATTCAATGACAGGTTCAACTTTTGTCTGTTCCATAAATATTTGTCTAAACAGTTGAATTAATAGTACAATAGTCTAGTAAGATAGATCATTGAACGGGGTGAATAGGCGTGAAAAAGGGAATGTTAGCGTTTTTTGTCGTGCTAGCGGTTTTATCATTAACTGCTTGTCGGGAACCAAAAGAAAAGAAAGTAACCGCTTCAACGGAGGCATCCTCTAAAGTTGAAGAGACGAATGAAAAAACGAGTGAAACAATTGATAAGACAAACGAACAAGCGAGCAGCAGTCTCGAGTCTAACGAATCAGTGAAAAATGAAGAGTCCACAGCTGATGAAGACAACAGTCAGCTAACTGTAGCTGATTTAGATACTACAGCGATTAATGCTGGCGATTTTACTACTTTAGTTGGAACATGGAAAAATGGTAAAGGAGAGAGTTTGATCATTCATCCTGATGGTAGTACAAATACCGGAGGAATGATTACGAAGGATTCACCTACTGATGAGTCGCGACCAATTACAAGCTTAAGTATTAGGTGGGGGCCTACTGGTGCTGCGCTATTATTATATAGAATTGGTGTTGAAAATCCTAACGGCGACCAATCGGATAAGACGAAACCGCGATTGTTAATTACTCAAGATAGTGGAAATTATCCTGCGGAAGAGTATTACTATCGTTCTTCTGAAGAGGAAAATCAAGACCAAAATGAAGAGGCAAAAATCATCGATACACAAGAAAAAGCAGAGACATATATTAGAAAGACACTGACTGATGCAGAAAATAATGATACGAACCTTGGATTTTTGGGTATGAATGGAAATGACTTCTTTTTTAGAGCCCAATCGAAACAGATGGTTGCAAATGGAGGGACAGGGACTGTCGGTTTTTACAGAGTATCACCACAAGGAGCAGTCAGAATAACGGATGCACGAGGCAACTAAAGATAGTCTAGTGGCAATCTATTTAATTCCTATAAAAGTAGCAAAATAAGAATGAAATGATCACAAAATCTTCACATTTAGTTTGTAAGATATAAGCATATCAACAAACAACCTTAACAACACAAAACACTTTTTCATTTTTAACTCCTTTCCCGTCCTTACCCAAAGGGCGGGTCTTTTTTTGTGTAAAACTATTCGCTCAAGATACCAAAAAGCCAGCTTGTAGTAAGCTGGCTTTTAACTCTTTACATGTTGGCGCTTGTAGACACGAGATAATATTAAGGTGTTGGAACAGTTGGTGAATAGTTCGTTTTTCGACCATAAAGTTCTTGTGTCGCCGCCGAGATATACGCAGATGAATCTTTTCCTGGGAGGTTATACATTAGATAAATACCATATTGCTCCGCTTTTGTACGTTTAGCATATTGCGCAGCTAGATTTTGATTGACACCAACTTCAACGGCAGAAGCACCTAAACGAGAAGCAGGCATCCCCGCAATTTGTGGCGGATTCCAGGTACTATAATAAGGGTTCCAAGCATAATCAATTAAAGAACTCATTTGAGGATTAGCTGAAGAGTTCGCAGCCGCTGGTCCAATATTATAAAAAGTAATTAATTTATCATTACCTAAGCGATTTCTTAAGGCTTGAAGTAACCAAATGAACGAAGAATTATTTGGTTGAGGCGTCCCATTTTTTCCGTATTCAGCATACTCATCATCAAAATCAATACCATCTAAATGATACGTATTAACGACTTGTTCTAATTGAGCTGCAAAGGCATCCGCACTTTCGTAAGTTGGGAAGTTAGCAAAGCCAGCGCCTTCATGGTTGCCTAAAATAGACAATAGGACTTTAGTGCCGCGTGCTTGAACTGGACGAATTTGTGTTTCAGCTTCGTTTAAAGTTTGTTGGACCCGTTCATTTAGATATAAGTAAGGTTTTTTATTGACCGTATCATAATTAATATTGGCTGCAAAAATAATCCCCATATCAAAAGCAGGTTGATTGGTTCCAGCTAAAGTATATTTTCCCACATTGTTAAAATCGTGGTTGTTTACTTCTACATACATGACTGTTTTAGGTGTAACAGTTGATGCTGCTTGTACTTCAAATGCAGGTAGTGCAAACAATAACCCACCGACTAAAAGTATCAAACTTAAAAAAGTTGAAATAATCCCTGTTTTCTTGTTAAAAAAATGAGTGCTCAATTGATGCCCCATAACTTTCTCCTCCTATAAAATAAATATTATTTGTAAGCGATAACAAAGATATGTTATCATTTTTATAATTTAAACACAAGAAGAAGAGAACAAAAGTGAGCAAATCCACAGAATATAAAAGCGTCCTTCGCAAAATGGTCTTGCGAAGGACGCTCTTTTACCAATCAAAGAGTAAGGCATAGCCTAAAGAAAGCAGCTCTCGACCAAAATTTTTGATATCTTTTGGAAAAGAAGAAGCCGCAGTGATGCCTGAAACATTTGAGATGCCTGCTCGCTTGGCTAAAAGTTGCGAGCGGTACATGTGAAAGTCACTAGTAACAATCACTAGCCGTTTAAAAGAAAGGAGTTTTTGTGAATTGACAATATTTTCTTTGGTGCGTGTGGCACGATTTTCTAAGAGAATCTGTTTTTCTGGAACACCTTTATTTAGCAAGTATTGTTTCATAACCGCGGCTTCCGTAGCCGGCTCATCTGCTCCTTGCCCTCCGCTAACAATAACGGGTGTCTCGGGGTGTTTTTTAATATAGGGGATAGCCACATCTAACCGAGCTTGCAAAACACGGCTGGGCAGTGCGGTTTCTTTAGACGTCCCTAAAACACGGGCTCCTAAAATTAAAATAGCATCTGGTTTATCGGTGGGTTGCGTATTTTTGCCAGTAAAAATAAGTAGACCTAAAATCAAAAGAATACAAAAGCCAAAACTGACAATGGATAAACTTGTTATTTTTAACCAATGCATGAAACATCCCTCCTTGTAATGTTAGTGTATACGAAGTACCATAGAAAAAGCGATAGAAAACAAAAGACTTATAAAAAAATCTATGTTTTAATAGAAACTTTTGAAGAGAGGGAGCGAGTGAATGCGTACAGAAGAAGAAATGTTTCAACTTATTATGGATGTAGCAAAACAGGAAGAACACATTCGAGCTGTGGGAATGGTGGGGTCTCGCACGAATGTGAAAGCGCCAAAAGATAGTTTTCAAGATTTCGACATTGTTTATATTGTAGAACCATGTGCTGAGTTTTTTGAAACAGCAACGTGGATAGCAAAATTTGGACAACCATTAATTATGCAACGTCCCAAGGAAATGACCTTATTTCCCACAGAACCGAAGACGCGGGAAACATTTTTAATGTTATTTGAAGATGGCCAACGTATCGATTTAACGTTGTGTCCTCTCGCAGAAAAAGATAATTGGCATGAAGGCGATTCTTTAGCAATTATCTTGTTAGACAAAGATGAAAATTTGCCGCCTTTACCTGTAGCATCTGATAAAAATTATACAGTAACAGTTCCGGATCAGCAGCAATTTAACGATTGTTGCAATGAATTTTGGTGGGTTAGTACGTATGTAGTTAAGGGGCTTTGTCGGAATGAACTATTTTACGCTGTCACACATCTCTATGAATATTGTCAGCAGGAACTGTTGCGCTTGCTTTCTTGGCAAGCGGCTTGGCAGGAACCGGAGCCAATTTCTGTTGGGAAACAATTTAAGTATCTGAAAAATTATGTCACTCCTGACACGATGGATCAATTAGCATCGTTGCTGGATTTTTCTAGTAAAGAAGCTTGTTGGAACAGCTTAATAAAGACACAAGCCTTTTTTGACGTCGTCGCTCAGGATTTTGCTAAAATGGCCCAGTTTACGTATCATTTACAAGAAGCAAAAAAAGTCACAGAGTATACAAATTCTTTAAGATTAAAGGATTTACAAGGAAAATAAGCTGAAAACAACATAAAAATAGTGTATAATTGAAAAAATTAATCTGCGAGAGAAAGGGAACCTTTTTTGATTGTAGATCACCGCAGTTGTTTGTTGCCTAGTCTCTAAGAAATAAACCTAAAATTATTGATATAAAGGATGAACAAATGAAAAAAGAAGAAATGCAAATGCGTAATACACGTCGTCAAAAATCAGGAAAAAATAATAAAAAGAAAGTAATTATTACTTCTTTGGTTGGACTAGCTCTGGTTGCTGGGGGCAGTTATGTTTATTTTCAAAGTCACTTTTTACCAACCACAAAAGTAAATGGAGTTTCTGTAGGCTGGTTAAATGTAAATGCTGCAGAAGAAAAATTAGCGCAAGTTAATCAAACCGAAGAAGTTGTGGTTCAAACGGGGACAAAAGAAGAAAAAATTCAACTTCCTAAAAAATACCAATTGGATCAAAAATTTTTAAAAGACCATTTACACAGTAGCAATGTGAAGCTACCGTTAAACGAGGCATTCAAAAAAGAACTAGAAGCTAAATTAGCGACTTTAAGTTTTCCAGAGGGGAAACCAAGCAAAAATGCGAGTATCCGTCGAGGCAATGGCACTTTTGAAATTGTTCCTGAAGAACAAGGCACAGTAGTGGACACACAGCGCTTAAATCAGCAGATTATTGCGGATGTTGAAGCGGGAAAAGGCAACTATCAATACAATGCCAAAGATTTTTATAAAGCCCCTGAAATTACAAAAGAGGATCAAACGTTAAAGGCAACATTGACAACGCTCAATAACAAGTTAAATAAAACAATTACAGTTGATATTAATGGTGAAAAAGTAGCCTTTGATAAAACACAAATTCAAAACGTGCTGAATGATGATGGCACAATCAACAAAGAAAAACTAACTACTTGGGTGACACAATTAGAAACAACATATGGTTCTGCTAATCAACCAGTTTTATTTACAGATGTTCACGGCACGACACGTCGTTTTAAAAACAACGGAAGTTATGGCTGGTCGATTGATGGGGCCAAAACGCAAGAACTACTAGTAAACGCGCTGAATAGCCAAGAACAAACGAATGCAATCACTGTTCCGTTGGTTGGCGATACCAAAGAAAATAGTAAAATAGCCAATAATTACATTGAAATTGATTTAAAAGATCAAAAAATGTATTGTTTCATTGATGGCAAAAAAATAGTCACCACAGATGTCATTACTGGCAGATATAACAAAGGAACCGCAACAGTACCAGGATTCCATACAATTTTATATCGGACAACCGATGTGAATTTAGAAGGTCAAATGCTTGATGGTTCTCGATACAGTGTGCCAGTAAAATATTGGATGCCGTTATTAAGTCAAGGTGGCGTTGTCACACAAATCGGGATTCATGACTCCGACCATAAATTGGATAAGTATGGCGATAAAGAAGCCTTTAAAACCGATGCTGGTAGTAATGGCTGTATCAATACGCCAGGAACAGAAGTTTCAAAAATCTTTGATGTATCCTATGACGGAATGCCGGTAATTATTTACGGACATATCTATGATGATGCACCAGGTGAATTTGATAAACCTGTAGATTACGGCGAAGAAGTATAAAAAGAGATATTAGGCAAGACCGCACTTTGGTCCAACTATGTATCTGAAAAATAAAAATTGGAGACGTCAACCGTAACGACTGACGTCTCCAATTTTTTATTGACAAGCGTCATAACCCGCTCTATGATACAAACAGAACAAGCAATTTAAATTGGGGGAACGAAGATGCCATTTGTACATGTAGAATTAATTGAAGGCCGCACAGAAGAACAGTTAACTAATATGGTCAAAGATATTACAGAAGCTGTGTCAAAAAACGCTGGTGCACCAAAAGAGAATATCCATGTGATTGTCAATGAATTGAAAAAAGACCGCTATGCACAAGGCGGCGAATGGAAAAAATAAGTTTTCAGAGAATTTCTGTTGAATCACTTGCTTTTTCTGAAAATAAGTGGTTAAATAAGTGCATAAATGATTGATGAGAAAGACAACTGAACTTGCCCGCGATCTATTAGAGAGGAAAATCTTGGCTGAAAATTTTCCAGATTGGCACAAGGGATGACCACTTTCGAAACCTTTGTTGAAACAAAGGCGGTCGCACCGTTAACACGCTAGAGGAACACAGATTATTTGTGTTCAAAATTAGGTGGAACCACGATATTTTCGTCCTAGTATTCGTTAGAATACTAGGACTTTTTGTTTTTTAACAAGGGGAACAGGTGGCTGTTTCGTTTCATTGTGAAAAACAGGAACACAATGAAACGCTTCAAATCAAAAAAATTAAAAGGAGAGAATTTTATTATGTGTATTCACATTACTTTTCCAGATGGCGCTGTTAAACCGTTTGATTCTGGGGTTACAACATTTGATGTTGCTAAAAGTATTAGCAACAGTTTAGCCAAAAAAGCTTTAGCTGGTAAATTCAATGGTGTTTTAATCGATTTAGATCGTCCTATCGTAGAAGATGGTTCGCTTGAAATCGTGACACCTGATCATGAAGATGCTTTAGGAATTTTACGTCATTCATCAGCTCATTTAATGGCTAATGCCTTACGCCGTCTTTTCCCTAACATTAAATTTGGCGTAGGTCCTGCGATTGATTCTGGGTTCTACTATGATACAGATAATGGGGAATCCCCTGTGACAGCGGAAGATTTACCTGCAATTGAAGCCGAAATGATGAAAATTGTGAAGGAAAATAACCCAATCGTTCGTAAAGAAATCTCACGTGCAGAAGCGTTAGAATTATTTGCTGATGATCCTTACAAAGTTGAATTAATTACAGATTTGCCAGAAGATGAAATCATCACTGTCTATGATCAAGGCGATTTTGTTGATTTATGTCGTGGTGTTCACGTCCCTTCAACAGGACGGATTCAAGTCTTTAAATTACTTTCAGTAGCTGGTGCTTATTGGCGCGGAAACTCTGACAATCACATGATGCAACGGATTTATGGCACTGCCTTTTTCGATAAAAAAGATTTAAAAGAATTTATCAAAATGCGCGAGGAAGCCAAAGAACGTGACCACCGTAAATTAGGAAAAGAATTAGATTTATTTATGGTTTCACAAGAAGTTGGTTCAGGGTTACCTTTCTGGTTACCAAAAGGCGCAACCATTCGTCGTACAATTGAACGTTATATTGTGGACAAAGAAATTAGCTTAGGTTACCAACATGTGTATACACCAATTATGGCAGATGTGGAATTATACAAAACATCTGGTCACTGGGATCATTACCATGAAGATATGTTCCCACCAATGGATATGGGTGATGGCGAAATGCTGGTATTACGTCCAATGAACTGTCCACACCATATGATGGTTTATAAAAATGACATTCATAGTTACCGCGAATTGCCAATTCGAATCGCTGAATTAGGGATGATGCACCGCTATGAAAAATCTGGCGCATTATCAGGGTTACAACGTGTTCGTGAAATGACTTTAAACGATGGCCATACTTTTGTTCGTCCTGACCAAATTAAAGACGAATTTAAACGTACTTTGGAGTTAATGGTGGCAGTCTATGCTGACTTTAACATTACGGATTATCGTTTCCGCTTAAGCTATCGTGATCCAAATAATACAGACAAATATTTTGATGATGATGCGATGTGGGAAAAAGCGCAAGCGATGTTAAAAGCTGCCATGGATGAATTAGAATTAGATTACTTTGAAGCAGAAGGCGAAGCTGCCTTTTACGGTCCGAAGTTAGATGTTCAAGTAAAAACAGCTTTAGGAATGGAAGAAACATTATCAACCATCCAATTAGACTTCTTATTACCAGAACGTTTTGACTTAACTTATGTTGGCGAAGATGGTGAAAATACACATCGCCCAGTTGTTATCCACCGTGGTATTGTCTCAACAATGGAACGATTTGTGGCTTACTTAACAGAAGTTTACAAAGGCGCTTTCCCTACTTGGTTAGCACCAATTCAAGCAACTATTATCCCAGTTTCTGTAGAAGCGCATTCTGAGTATGCTTATGAAATCAAAGAACGTTTACAAGCACAAGGCTTACGTGTTGAAGTCGATGATCGTAACGAAAAAATGGGCTACAAAATTCGGGCCTCTCAAACCCAAAAAGTACCTTATCAATTAGTGGTCGGGGACAAAGAAATGGAAGACGCAACGGTGAACGTCCGTCGTTATGGAAGCAAAGAAACGTCTGTCGAAGATTTATCAATTTTCATTGACAGCATGGCTGCTGAAGTTCACAATTACAGCCGTTAAAAAAAGGGAAAAAGTCAAAAGGACTTCTGAATTCAGAAGTCCTTTTGACTTTTTTCAAAAACAAAATAATTAAATATTTCCTTAGAGCTGGGAATAATCCTGATTTTTTGACTATTTTTTGTTACAATGAGAATGCGAAACTTTTTAGTGAAGGGACTAGAGGTATGAAGAAAAACTCATTTATAGATAAAATAAAAAAAACAGATGCCGCAGCAAAGAGTCAACGAGGTAGAAAGCCACATATTCCTTTTCGATTGAACTTATTATTTTTTGTGATATTCACTTTATTTGTTTCATTAATTGTCCGTTTAGGATATTTACAGATTGTAGAAGGAGAAGAGTTTAACAAAAAAATCACTGCCAATTCTTCACTACAAATCACGACACCATCCCCTCGAGGACAAATTTATGATTCACAAGGAAAAGTCTTGGTTTCTAACAAAGCCAATTTAGCAATCACTTACACACGAGGAAAAAATATTGAAGGAAAAGATATTTTACCGATTGCGAATAAAGTTAACGAACTTATTAACGTTCCAGTTGATCCAAACTTAACGGATCGTGATAAAAAAGATTATTGGTTAGCGAATCCTGAAAATTTAAAAGCAGCCCAAGGCCGTTTAACCGATCAAGATAAAGAAGATGAAAAAGGCAACAAAATTACGGACGAAGGCACATTATATGCCAAAGCAGTTGAAAAAGTCACCCCTGAAGAAATTGCATTTGATGACCGAACCTTACAAGCAGTGACGATTTTTAAACGAATGAATGCAGCGTCACAAATGAACACGGTCTTCATCAAGAATGAAGGGGTAACAGAAGGTGAAATTGCGACAATTGGTGAACACACAGCGGAAATATCTGGTGTTTCAACAGGGACTGATTGGACGCGTGATTATTCTCAAAGTGGCGCATTACGTAGCCTGTTGGGCACCGTTTCAACTGAAAAACAAGGATTGCCAGCCGAAGAAGTCGATGAATATTTGAAAAAAGGCTATGCACGAAATGACCGTGTCGGGACTAGCTATTTAGAAAAACAATATGAAGACGTACTACAAGGTAAAAAAGCAAAATCAGAAGTCGTTTTAGACAATAACGGAAAGATTGTTTCACAAACCCCAATTTCCAAAGGGGAAAAAGGCTCCAACTTAAAATTAACGATTGATTCAAATTTCCAAAACAAAGTTGATGAAATTTTACAACGAAACTATTCACAAATAGTCAAAACCATTGGACCATACTCAGAAAATGCATATGTCGTTGCTATGAACCCTCAAACAGGTGCTATTTTAGCGATGTCCGGATTTCATCATGATTTAGCAACTGGAGAAGTCACACCTAATCCTTTAGCACCTATTTTGAATTCTGAAGTTCCTGGATCAGTTGTGAAAGCAGGTACTTTAACAGCTGGTTATGAAACAGGCGTCATTAAAGGCAATGACGTTTTAACAGATGAAGCTATTTTACTAGCAGGTAGTAATCCAAAAGCTTCTTGGTGGAATGCTTCTGGCGGAACAACCATGCAATTAACTGCGGAGCAAGCGTTAGAATATTCTTCGAATGCTTATATGATGAAATTAGTCTTTAAAATGATGGGTGTGAATTATTATCCCAATATGATTTTCCCTTATGAAGTAGGAGATGACACTGTCTTTAAAGAATTAAGAAAAGCTTTTGCAGAATATGGTATGGGAACGAAAACTGGAATTGATATACCAGGAGAAACAACAGGAATTCAAAACAAGGACTTTAAGGATTCGTCTTCTGCGCCACAAGGTGGTAATCTTCTTGACCTATCTTTTGGGCAATATGATACCTATAGCGCGTTACAATTAGCACAGTACGTTTCCACTGTCGCAAATAATGGTATCCGCGTGCAACCCCATGTGGTAGAAGGAATCTATGGCAATGATGAAAATGGAGCTTTAGGAAAAATTTTAAAAGAAATTGAACCAAAAGTTTTGAATAAGGTGAATATTTCTGAAGACCAGATAGGAATTCTTCAACAAGGTTTCTATAATGTAGTAAATGGAACTAGTCCTTTTACAACTGCACGTGGTTTAAAATCAGACAAGTTTTCGATTGCTGCTAAAACAGGGACCGCCGAAACGCAAGCAACAGATGCTAATGGAGTAAACCATACAACGGTTAATAGTAACTTGGTGGCTTATGCGCCGTACGAAAATCCTGAAATTGCAATTAGCGTTGTTTTACCACACTTAAATGATGAATCTTCCAAACCAAATCAAACGATTGCCAAAGAAGTTTTAGAAGCGTATATGGAAATGTACAAAAAATAAAATTTGTAAAGTAGAACTACTTTACAAATTTGCCCAAAAGGGTAGTCAAATGACAAAAAAAATGGTATGATATTCAAGTCTAAGAAATCTCTTGGAAAGATCAATTATTAGTAGGAGGGGAAAACATGCGCGTAAACATCACTTTAGAGTGTACTTCTTGTAAAGAACGTAACTACTTAACAAATAAAAATAAACGTAACAATCCTGATCGTTTAGAAAAACAAAAATATTGCCCACGTGAAAGAAAAGTTACTTTACACCGTGAAACTAAATAATTTATTTGAATATAGCCTAGAATCCTTGCTTTATAAGGGTTCTAGGCTCTTTTTTTGTTGTTAGGAATTTACTGATTTAGTTATTGATGTAGATTTGCTATTTTAAAAATTTACATAGCTACTGAAAGCATCTGTTGCTTCTTTAGTAACTTCATCAGAAACATGAGTGTAAGTATCCATAGTTATTTGTAAAGAAGAATGTCCTAAACGTTCTTGGATTATTTTAGACCTAACATTATCTGATTCGAATAATAATGTTGCGTGGGTATGCCGAAAACCATGACAACCAATAGAATGTAAGTTAGCCTTTTCTGCCAATCTTTTGGAACGTTGGTAAATGTCTTGACTTCGGAACATGGTACCATCAATTTTTGTAAAAATGAGTTGTGTTTTAAACCCACCTTTTTTCATTAAAGCCTCACGCTGTCTAAGTTTCCATTTTTTTAAGATATAAGCAGTCTTGTTATCAAAAGAAATTTTACGAATAGAATTGGAAGTTTTAGGATCGTTTATAGTCAATCCATTTGTACTGATAGCAGTAGTTTTATTTATATTAACTACCTGCTTTTTTAAATCAATATCATTCCAATTCAATGCTAAAGCTTCACCAACACGTATACCAGTAAAAGAAAGTAAGCGAAAAATAGCACAGTCTAAGTCAGCATAGTATTTTAGAACTAAACTTTCTTCTTTGGCTTGATTGGCAATGCTATCAGCTGTATTTAAGAAATGTTCCAGTTCGTCTTTTGTATAGAACTTTCTTTTTGTATTCTTTTCTACTTTCTTTAGCGAACTAGGCTTAGTTATTTTCTTAAATGGGTTTGAGTCTATTATTTCTAAACCAACAGCATAGTCACAAACACGAGAAGCATAACTCAAAAGTACTTTTCCCATTTCATTCTTTTTATACCATTCATTAACAGATTTTTGCACGATCTTGACTGTTAAACGCTCAAGTCGCATTTTCCCGAATGTGGGTAAAATGTGTTTTTTCATACGTCGTTCAGTAGCTATAAATGTGGATTCCCTAACTGTTTTTTTGTATTCGTCCAACCACATATAATAAACTTCTTCAAAAGTGGTTAAATGAGTATGCTCGTTAGCTAGATTTCCATTATCAAAATCTAATTTTTTTTGATTAAGCTTGAGCTGTGCTTCTTTTTTTGTATTACAGTTTCTGATAGTGACATTAATTTGTTTACCAGTTAAATAATCTACGCCTAAATAGGCAGTTACTTTCCAGTATTTTTGTCCTTTTTTTGTGTATTGTTTAAAAGTTGCCATTTTTTATCCTTTCCACTTGGGCAAGCGAACAGAGGGAATGACAAATTTCTAGCACCTCCTTATTTGATTTTAAAGCCCCTATCGTGAATCGAACACGATAGAACTCGCCAGAGAAGGGTAATTTATTTTTTATCGAAAGTAATAACCCAAGACCCCATAAGGTTCTCAACTTTCTTTATTTCTGCAATAACTGTATCACCTTTTTTTACATTTGGATTTTCAGAAGAAATAAAATTTAAGTGTTCTCCAGTTTGAATCGTATATCCTAATGATCCATCAGGTACATATTTATCAACTGTGAATTGAACAGTTTTTCCTGTTAAATCCTCTCCCTTATTTAGCGCTGTTTCGGCTTCATTAGTTGTATAATCAGGCTTTACTTCTTTAGTTCCACAAGCAGCAAAAGTAACAATTAATAGCAACATTGAAATAAAATATTTAATCTTTTTCATAAAAAATCTCCTCTATTTAACTCGTAATGATTGTCCAGGCATATATCCACTGATACCTGGATTTAGTTCTTGTAATTTTTCAAGTGTTATTCCGTTTCTTTCAGCTACTTGACGGCCGCCTTCGCCATCTCTAACTTGGTCATAAACTTCTGTGTCTGGCTCGGGAGATTGTTGACTAATTTCGGGAGTAGAAGGTTGTATAATATTTTCTGACTCTTGCACTTCCTGTTGGGCAGTATTTTGTTGACCTTGATTGTTTCTTTCTATTAATTGTTCCATCGTAATATTGCCAAGATAACTATAGACCTGTCCGCCAGCAGCCAAAGTACCATCTGCATTTTTCACTAATGTTCCTGGAGTGTTATTCAAAACATATGACATTGTTTGATTACCATTTGCATCAACAGAAAAATTTAAATTTTGGAGCGGAACATTTGATTGAGTAGTGCTAGAGAAAGTTCCGTCAGCATTTATAAAAAATAAATTATCACTTTGAGGTATACCCCAACCTCCGACAAAATCATTTAGGCTTGCTTGAACTGTTCGTTTTTCAATAGTGGATGAACTTACAACACTAGATGCTGTTGACGTAGAACTTTGACTTTTTTCTTTCGTGCCACTTGATGGTTCTTTAACGCTTGATGAGATGTTTGTAGATGAACTATTAACATTTGTATCTTTTTTTGCGTTATTCGAACAAGCAGATAGTAATAATAATGATAAACCTAGAAAAACAATTTTTTTCATTTTTAAAACCTTCCTCACTTCTGATATAATATTTTTATGAGTAAATCTCGAAACGAGGTTTTGAGTCCGTGTTGTCGCACGGGCTTTTTTTATGCAAAGTTTATTCTTTGCAACTTATTAAACAGTAGAGTCTTTACCCAATCTTCGTAGCGCGCATCTATTTTGGCATCTTCTATAAATTTCATGTAGTTGATTCTTTCTGGAGCAATACCCGTACTGTTTAAATATTCATCTAATAATTTTTCTACCATAAAACAATCCGCTTCATATTCCATTTTAGAACGAAGAGCATATGCTGTTTTGTACAGGGGATAATTCTCTTGGTGCTCACAAGCATGACCGAGCTCGTGCAGTAAAGCTTTTTTTTGTTCAAATTCTGAAAGCTTTACATTTACCACTATTAAATTAAAGCGTGTCATGTAATAAGCATTATTTTCAATTTCATCGTAAATCACAGTAGTTCCTAAAATCTTAACTATTTCTTCAATCTGTTTATCCAAGCAACGCACCTTCTCAAAAATTCTTTTTTTATTCGTATTTACCTTCCAAATACGCCTCTGCTATTCTTTTTAAGACTTCTCTGTCATTATCAGTTACTTCTTTGCCGCCGTGACTCATAACAGAGTTTATTGCTTCTTCAATAGTCATTTCTCGTTGCTCTTTAGTTAAACCGCCATGTGGTAGATCAGTACGGCCTAATAGGTAATCCGTCGATACGTCAAAATAATCAGCTACTTTAGAAAGTGGATCTGAGTTGGGTTTAGATTTACTCCATTTAGAAATCATTCCATTTGATAGATTTAGAACTCTTTCCAATTCAGCTATGCTCATTTTTCTTGCAGCAGCAAGCTTTTTAACACGTTCGTATGTGCTCATCAAAATACCTCCGAATTTTTTCTATTAAAGTTATTGACATTAGAAATAATTCTATGATATTATACACATGTACTCAGGAAGTACAAGAAACTCTCACATTTCTGGATGGTATAACATAGAATAAAAAGACTAAGGACAATATTGTTTTTAGATTATTTTCTATGCACTTATAATAGAATATTTTCTATTATAAGTCAATACCCCAGAAACAAAAAATATTATTCATTTCTAGGAGGTGTGAAAATTGCTTTATGAACGCATCAAATGTATTTCTGAAGAAAAAGCTTTATCTATCTACAAAATCGAACGTGATTTAGAGTTTTCTAATGGAACTATTTCTAAATGGAACAAGTCGATGCCATCTGCAAAAAATTTAAAAAAAGTTGCGGATTACTTAGGTGTTGGCATGGACGAACTTTTAAAAACAAAAGGAGATTAGAAGGGGGTATAAAAATGGAAGTGATTTTAACTCCAGAAAATGAAGCTTCTCTAAGGGATTTTGTACATGGAATTATTGTTGATGAAATAGAAAAAGCACGAAGAGATACCTCGATTGATAAGCGAGTTTTAAATCAAACAGAGATTGCAAAATATTTCGATGTATCCACTACAACAATAAGGGAATGGGAGAAGCTAGGTCTTCCGCATGGATCAGTAAGTAAACAAGGGAAGTTCTACGACAAAGAAGAGTGTCGAAGATGGCTTCTATCACAAAAAAGATAAATCTTGGGCAAGCGGAAATTTAAGTAAGAAGACAGATAAAAAAATAATTGAAGGAATTGAGTAAGAAAGGAAGTAAATCAAATGGACAACTTAGTAATTACGAAAGACCAACAAGTAGTAACAAGTAGTTTACAAATTGCCGAAACATTTAATAAAAACCATCGTGATGTTTTAGCAGCAATTGATGATTTAAAAGAGGGGGTTGCGGAAAATTACGCAGACCTATTTTACGAAGATACCTACATTCATCCACAAAACAAACAATCTTATCGCCAAGTAATTATGAATCGCGACGGCTTCACTTTGTTAGCAATGGGATTCACAGGTCAAAAAGCTTTGCAATTTAAACTGAAATATATTGAGGCTTTTAATCAAATGGAAAAAGAAATTCAACAGCCCAAACTACCAACCTCGCAAAGAGAACTAGCAATGCTTGCTTTATCAGCAAATGAAGAAACAAATGAGCGTGTAGATGTAATTGAAAAAGAAGTAGCCGACTTAAAAGACAATCAAAAAATCGGTGCAGATGATTATGGCTACTTATCACGTCGAGTTCATCAACGAGTAGCAGAAGTTGCAAGAGGATTTGGGAAAATCACAAAGGAACAGCGTGGCAAGCTTTACAAAGATATTAATTCAGGTATTAAGCAAATCACAGGTGTGGGTACCCGATCACAATTAAGAGAAAAACATTATCCAATGGTAATTGAATATATCAATGACTGGGAGCCGTCTACAGCCACAAAAACAGTTGTAAGACAAATGAGTTTTGACTTAAACGATATTGCATAGGAGGAAAAAAATGAATCGAATTGAACTAAGAGGTAATGAATATTTTTTAAATGGAAAAAAATTAAAGTATTTGAAGTCAATTTCAATGAAAAAGACTTCTGAAAAAGAATCAGAAGTCACACTTGTTATTAAAGCTACTGTCCAGGGGAAAGATTTTGATTAATAAGATTAGTAATAACGTTAGAAGAAATATCAACTAGGGTGCGTAAAGAAGATGCACCAACGTTTTTTGCCACCTCTTTAGTTTTATTCCAATTTGTATCTTGGCGAATATTATTAATAAATTCGTGTCCTTGAGGTGTTAAATCACCTACTGAACATAAGTTATCACTATAAAAATATTCAGGCTTAGTGATCAAATTAGATAAAAATGCTTGGCGTATGTGGTACATGATTTCGTCTGCAGAATACTTAGACAATGATTCTTGTGGCTCTTCGCCATCGTAGTTAAAAGGGGTATAAAAACTAGATTCGCTTTCTATTTCAAAAAGTATATCGCGAATACATTCAGGATTTAATCTCATAAGACAACCTCACTTTCATAATTAAATTATATCAAAAAAACATAATTAAAGGAGGAGTATCAATGCCAAAAGAAAATATCCAAGATAAATATCATGAATCTTTAAAGGAACGGAATATCACAGACATATACAAAGAACTAACTGAACGTCTCAACGGGGCCAAACAAAGTTAGGAGTGTCAATATGGCTTATACAACTGAACAAGAAAGCTGGATACTCAACCAAATCAAAAAAGAGCGTAAATAACTACAAGACGATAGAGCAGCGCTTAGACAATCAGAACAACTGACCGAAGGAAAAGCATATCAAATTGAAAAAGAACTTGAATTTTTAAGATACTTAGAGATTCAAAATAGAATGCATATTTAAGGAGAAATGAAATGAGAAAAATTTATAACTTAAGAAGAATTGCAGTGTTGCTAATCGTTTTCGGATTGGGATTGATAGTAGGCGGAAATTTTAATCCGATTATCCAAAATGTATATATCGGCTTATTCATCATTTGGACACTGTATTATGATCTGGCGCTTGAAGATAGAGAGGCTAAGAAATGATTAGAAAAGGAACGTTAAAACAATCAAAAAAGTAAATACTCCAAACTATTTATAAGAGAGGAGTATTTCAAGTTTATTAAAGGTAGGTACTTCTGTATGAAAAAATTTATTGGAACATTTTTAATATCAATGTTGCTAATAATGGCATTTATTATAGGGAATTCGCTAATGTCATGGATAAATATTATAAAGAAAAGTCCTACAAATTTCTTATATGACTACGGAGGTTTATTAATTCCGGTTGCATCTATTGTATTAATTGCTGTAGCGATATTAACGATTCTTAAAGATATGGTGGAGTAATTCCGTTTTTATTTAAAAAAGTTTCGTATTTTGGATACTCCATGAGGCGCCCTTGTTGATCTCTATACCATTCAACATTTCTAAAATCTGTAAAAAATATTATAGGTACACCATGAACACCGCCCATAGCATTTGGCAAAGTTGGAAGACTTAACTCGATTTTTCCTGGTGGTAGAGTTTCTAAATATTTATAGCTGTTAAATTCTGAAGCGAGAGATACTTTTTTAGATAATGAATCATTGTCTATTTTACTAGGAATCGAAATAACAAACACTTTATATACTGGTGATTGATTCGAATTATTAGCTATCACATTTGGAATTTTTTCGAGGGAGACAGGGCTGTTTTTATCAGCTTGTTTATTGTTCCAAACGGAAACATTTTTTGATTGTTCTAACTTTATATTTTGCTCATTTTCATAATTAACTTTTTTTATTTGATTGTTGTTTTGCATCACATTCCAAATAGCAAATAAAGCTCCGATAGTAGTTACACATTTTACAAAAACATCAAAATATTTTTTCAAATTATTCATCACCTTTCAAGTTAAAGTATACCAAAGAAAGTAGGTAGAATTAAATGACAAGAAAAGAAAAACTAGAGCAAACGAAAAAACTTGCTGATTTATGGTATCAGCAACAAAAAAATAAAATATACATTGCGCAACAAAAAGAGCGCAGAGGTGTTGCATGACGACAAAAAAGCGACTTAAGCCGGCAAGCAATAAGTCGCATACAAAAATTATACAAGAAAAGTTATATCACAGAAATGAGGTCTTGTGAATGAATCGTAGTGAAGCAGATGCATTAGATCGATTTTTAACGGAACCGTCAGAAGAATTACAGAAAATCGAACCAGAATGGGAATATGACGAGGAGGAAGATAGCCGTGGCAACACTTTATGAACTTAGCAATGATTATTTAAAAGTTTTGTCATTAGCTGAAGAGCTTGATGATGGAACATTAAAAGATACGTTAGATAGTATCAGCGATTCAATCGATTTAAAAGTAGAAAACACAGCAAAAGTAGTTAAAGAACTTGAAAGCAACATATCTATTGTTGAAAAAGAAATCAAACGGCTACAGTCACGAAAAACAACGCTTTCTAACAATGTAAAGAACCTAAAAGGATATCTGCAAGATGAAATGGAAAAGGTAGGCAAAACGAAAATCAAGGGAGAATTATTCAATGTAGGAATTCAAAACAATCCAGTTTCCGTGAATATTATAGACGAAAAATTAATTCCTATTGGCTTTTTAATTCCTCAACCTCCCAAAGTTGATAAAACAGCTTTGAAAGAAGAACTGAAACATGGGGAAATCAAAGGTGCAGAATTAGTTCAAACTAAGAGTTTGAGAATTAGATAGGAGGTTTCAATATGGAAATAAAAAAGGCTAAACGCGAAAAAATAAAAGTTCCTATCATGATAACTGGCGCAAGTGGTAGTGGAAAAACAGTAAGTGCGTTGTTTATTGCTAAAGGAATTATTGAAAAAATGCATTCAGACTTATCAGAACAAGAACAATGGGAAAAAATAGGTGTCATTGACACTGAGCACAAACGATCGTTGTTATATGCTGATTCAACTATTGGGAATGTCGACATAGGGGAATTTTTGCATATTGATTTTGAAGCACCATTTACTGTACAGCGATATATACAGGCTTTTAATTTATTCAAACAAGCTGGGGTAGAGGTGGTCATAGTCGATTCTCTAACACATGCTTGGAGTGGTGAAGGTGGCATTTTAGAACAAGTAGAAAACCATCAGAGAGGCAACTCTAAAAATCAAATGTTGGCTTGGAATAAAGTAAAACCATTAGAGAAAGAATTTCTTAAGTTAGTAACAGGAAATTCAATGTATGTGATTGGAACGTCTAGAAGTAAGCAAGCCTACGACATGGAAAAAAATGAACAAGGTAAAACACAAGTAGTAAAACTAGGGTTGAAACCTGATCAAAAAGATAGTTTGGAATATGAATTTGCTATCGCTTTACGTATTGATCAGGACCACATAGCGGAAGCTACCAAAGATAACTCAAATATGTTTAATATGCCTTTTAAAATAACAAAAGAAGTAGGCGAAAAAATATATGAATGGAGTAGCGAAGGAATAGATTTAGAAAAATTAAAAGATGAATTAATTAGTAGTATTACAGAACTTGCTACACAATCTGAAAATCATGAAAATATGTTTAAAGAGTTGCACAGCAAGATTAACAACGTACCTTTAAAAAACGTAAAAACTAAAGTTCTTGAGCGTATGAAAGAAATGTTAGAAAAGATTGAAGTTCCTAGTGTAGAACAACAAAGTGAAAACGAACTAGATGAAGAACAAACAGAATTATTTGACGAGGCAAATCCTCCTATTGCAAATGATTTTGAAAAGAAGTGATTGAATGATTGGAAAAATCATAAACCACAAAGGGAATAAATTGGCCATCGAATTTGAGGATGAAATAAATTCAAATTTTCTCGAACTTCTGGCTAATAACGATGATAATTTAGCGAAAGTTGAATTCTTAGATAATCGACAGATGTCTCAAAAACAGAATGCACTTTCTCACGTTCTAATAGCCGATGTGGCACGTTGGAGCTATGACGAACCTAAATGGATTGAAAGTGTCTTGAAATACTACTACGAAGCTAAGAGTGGTGTTTATTTTGAACATAGTAGAGCTACCAAGAATGAAGCGACTGAGTGGATCGGTTTCTTGATTGAGTTCATTTTGAAAAACGATATACCATTGGAAAAAAGATACCAATACTTGCTTGAAAATAACAAATGGTTTTATTACTGCCTGAAATATCGTAAGTGCTGTATTTGCGGTAAGCATGCTGATGTTTGCCATATTGAAGTTGTTGGTATGGGGCGTAATCGTAAAAAGATTAATCATGAGACATTCACATTTTATGCTGGTTGCCGTCAACACCATCAAGAGGAACACCAAATAGGCACTAAGAACTTCTTGAATAAGTATCAAATTAAACCAGTCAAATTAAACATCGAAGAACGTAAAAAGTTAAACATAGGAGGATAGAACGGTGGCTGAAAGAAGAATGTTTGCAAAGACCATCATTGATAGCGATGCATTTTTAGACATGCCGCTGTCAACTCAATCTCTTTATTTTCATTTGTCAATGCGAGCGGATGATGATGGATTTATTAATAATCCTAAGAAAATTCAACGAATGGTTGGATGTGGAGATGATGATTTAAAGCTATTAATGGCCAAAAGATTTATTTTAGTTTTTGATAGCGGAGTTATTGTTATCAAACATTGGAAAATTCATAACTATATTCGAAATGATCGATACAAACCAACTCTATATCAAGAAGAAAAGGCTGAATTAGCTGAGAAAAATAGTAAGGCATATACCTTTAAAACCGAGGTTATAGAGAGTGAAAACAATCTTGGTATACCAGATGACAACCGTATGGGATACCAAATGGATACACAGGTTAGGTTAGGTAAGGATAGGTTAGTTAAGGATAAAAAAAAGAATAGTGTTGAGCCAAGCTCAACTATGCCTGAACTATTCGAAAAAATTTGGAAAACTTATCCAAAGAAAACCAACAAGAAAAAAGCTAGAGAACAATTTTTAAAGAAGTTCAAGACGGAAGAAGATTTAGAGCCGTTTAAAAAAGGATATAAGGACTATCTTGCGTATATTAAATTAAACGATTGGTACCATCCACAAGAATTATTTCGTTGGATCCGTGATGATCGTTATAACGATGAATATGATTTATCTAAAACAAATAAACTGCCAGCCTATTCTAAGGTGCCAACGAGACAAGAAAAGTTACCTGAATGGGCTAACAATCAGAAGCAAGAAGAAGAGAAACTTTCGTCAGAGGAACAAGCTGAGCTTGATAGACAAATAAAAGAATACTTGGAGGGTAAATGATGAATGAATTAGTTAAATTAATTGAGAAATGGGCAAGAGAAAAAAATCTAGATATCGCAGAGCCTGAGAAACAAATGCTAAAAGTGGTTGAAGAAGTCGGAGAAGTCGCAGCAGCATTAGCAAGAAATAATAAAAATGATTTAAGGGATGGTATCGGTGATGTTGTTGTGACACTAGTTATTCTCGCTATGCAAAATGATATGGATTTATATGAATGTCTGAACCAAGCGTATAACGAGATTAAAGATCGTAAGGGAAAAAATGTCAACGGTGTGTTCGTTAAGGAGAGTGATTTGAATGATAAATAATGTGGTATTAATCGGAAGGCTGACGAAAGATATAGATTTACGCTACACCGCAAGTGGTTCTGCAGTTGGAAGCTTTACTCTTGCTGTGAACCGTAATTTTACAAACCAAAACGGCGAACGAGAAGCGGATTTTATCAACTGTGTAATTTGGCGTAAGCCTGCTGAAACAATGGCTAATTATGCTCGCAAAGGAACATTATTAGGAGTTGTTGGAAGAATTCAAACTCGTAATTATGACAACCAACAAGGCCAACGTGTCTATGTGACTGAAGTTGTTTGCGAAAGCTTCCAATTATTAGAGTCAAAAAGCACCAACGAGAATAGAAATAGCGTTCAGAGTTCGCAGAATAGCGTTACAGGCGTTCAAAATGATTTCGAGAGTAATTATGTCGCAAATCAAAACAAAGGCTTAAATCAGCAAAATAACAGCCAACAAATGTCGTTTGGTGGAGATGTAGATCCGTTCGCAGGCGCAGGTAATTCAATCGACATTAGCGATGATGATCTGCCTTTTTAGGAGGTTAAAAAATGAACAGTGTAATTTTTGAAGATATAGCACGTATTCAAGCTGAAAAAAAGCAAAAGCGAAAAGAAATGCTTAAGTTAATGAATGAAAACCCAGATTGGTATAGACATCCAAAAAGCATGGTCTATCGTCAAATTAAAATGCTTGGTAAGGATATTGGTGAGCAAACAATGGATAAATCTAAACCAATCAGCTCAATTGATAAAGACAAGTTCACCATTCAAGAATATTTGTATTTGCAGTGGGTTGGTTATTCAGTGAATGCAATCATAGAAGCGTTAGGAATGCCTAGAAGCAAATTTTGGGAATATAAAGCTGAACATTTAAATTAGATTTATGAAATGAAAGTGAGTGTTCATTTTGCTGGAGATTTATTACACGCCAACATCCGCTATTATTGCGGATGCATTGGCTAAAACATATGAAGTCGTTTCTTTAGAAACAGCTAGAAATATTGCGAAGAAATTTAAGGCTAGTTTAAAGCATAAAACGGACCTTTATGTGATTGAGGGAATTTTGATTGATGCTGGTTATAAAAAAGAGCCAGTTAATTTGTAAGAAAGGAGCGGAGATTTGCGGCCGCGATTAAAAAGCTTTTTGCTCCTTTAAATTTATGAAAAGAATTTTGAACTATACAGGCAGTAAATGGCGAATGTCTGACTTGATTATTAATCAGATGCCTAAGCATAAAGCGTATTTGGAACCCTAACTATTGGAGGTCGCAGAATGAGTAAAAAAGCCGTTTGGTTATCAGATATTGAATTCATTGAGATGCATAGTAGCGATTGGGAAAGATTGGAAAGTGAAGCATTTGAACCAGATGAAAGTGTGCAGGCGCAGCTCAACGAAAATCAGCAGATTGTGCTGGATTGGTTGAAAGAATCATGCAAATTAAACGGATTACGTGAAGTTATTGAAATCATGGGATTTTTGCCAACTACTAGTGGAAAAATGAAGTATAAGCAAATAGCTTATGCATATGCTGATTTAAATGAGGTTGAATTAGCGCAAGTTATCCAAGTATTTAGCCAGTGGGCCCTTGAACAGGAGGAATTATGAAATCTGAAGAGATAAAATTCTTAAAAGAGTTACAACATGAGTTACTGACTCAAGATAAATTGTGTCAAGCTGATCCTAGATTTTGGGTAATAAGAGATTATCGCTGGGTTATTATTCCTACGGACTACGCTGACGAATATAGAGTTTATGACAATGAGGGTACAAATTGGACTCTAAATCAATTTGCAGATTATATCAAAGATGAAGAATGTTACGACGAGATACTAGAAGAATTAGATTTAACAGATTCCAATGAACTTGATTTTGATGATATTGAGAATATTGTTGAATCGATAAACAAATACTATGATTCTTATGAATATGAGATTCAAGGTGTTAATTGCGAGTCGTTTATAGTACCAAATACAATGTTTTTAACTAATCGAGAAGCGAAAGAACACTTGAAAAGTAATCACTATCATTATACTAGCAAAGCGCACACTTATGCTATGACCGCTTGGAGATCACCGCAAGTAGAAAAGTTGATTCATATTTTACAGACTGCTGATTTTGAGGAGGAAACGGAATGAAACAATTTAACATTGAATTAGTAAGACGTGACAAAGTGAAAGTGGAGCTTGATCCAAATTTTTTCAACGAGGAATGGTTTAAAGAATTCCGTCAGTTATTTTATGACTATAAGACTTTGGAAGAAATAGCAGAGTATATCGCATTTAATGTTGTGCACAATAATAATGAAACTTTCATCGATGGGATTGGTATACCTTTGCAAAATGGAAAACGTCCATACTGGATTAAAAAAGACGAAGAAGTAAACGAGCACATAAACGTTATTTATAAGTTATGATACTGAGATTGAGTATGAGTAGGAGGAAGCGGAATGAAATACAAAATTGCAGTAACTGAAACATTGAGTGCAACACGATATATTGAGATCGAATACGAAGAAGATATTGATGAATTGTTACATGATGTAGAAAATTCGCCTTATGAAGAAGATGTTGCAAGCACTTTGAAAGAGTTAGGGGCAACTATTTTAAAAGAAGATAAGCCAGTTGTAGGTGATATAAGTGATTGGGAAACTGAATCATTAGACTATAGTGTAATGGAGGAAAAATAAATGAAATTTTACGAAATTAAGGACCCTTATTATGCATTAATCGCTGCTAAAGATGAAAAACAATGTTTAAAACTTTACAAGGATATTGTTTGCGAAGTAGAAGACGAAAAAGAATTTTTCGATGATATGAAAACAATTGATAAATACGAAGCGTTCAAAATGCTTGCTAAAAGTCATACTGAAGAGGGTGACAAGACTGGCGCAGAAGAAGCTTTCAATCAATTAGAAAATCTTGAAGAAAACGGCGAAGTATTGTTAATCGATGGTAGCTTGCTTTAGGAGGAACAGCGATGAATAAACAAGAATTGATTGAAGAGTTAGAATGTTTAGAAGTTTCTACAGACAACCTTAATTATTTGAAAGGTGCTGACTATGCCAACGAAAGAGCAATTAGTTTAGCAAAACAACTAGACGAACCGAAAAAAGTTGTTGTTCCGCCGATTATTGATAAATTTATCAGGGAAAATAAAGACCCTATTTATGAAATATGTGCGTGGTCAGATCATTACGGTAGCGATGGTAGAACATGTGAAGATTCTAAATTATCAGCAGTGATTAATTGGTATGGAAAAAATAGTAATGAATTTTATCGAGCTGTAATTAACGGCTACGAAGTCGAGAAAGAGCCAACCATTCACGAGCTTAAAATTTTACCAGAATATTTTGAAGCGGTTGTTTCAGGTAATAAACGTTTTGAAATCCGTAAGAATGACCGTAACTATAAAAAAGGCGACATCTTAAGCTTAAACGAATATCAAGACGGACAATATACAGGTGATGTCCATGTCGCAGAAATAACGTACATTACAGATTATGCGCAACAAGATGGCTATGTAGTGCTGGGGATTAAGTGAGGAGGATCAATAAATGGAACAACTCTTATTAACAAAAACTGGCGAAAAACAAATTGATATAAATTCTACAGGAATGGATCACAACGAAATTGTCTTCACATTAGCTGCTACTTTAGTTGGATACTGCAAAGAATTAGGGCTAACGGAAGCTATACTAAACGAGAGTATGTCCACGCTGTGGAAAGATGGTGAATAGATGAAACGCAATTGGAAAAGAGTAATAAATAAAGTTAGTGGCATTGCAATAATGATTCTTGTAGCAAAAGCAGCCGTGAGCTATTTCGTGTATAGCAATGACATAACAAGCAGTGACCTCGTTTATTTCCTTTCATGCTCGTTTATTTTGGGATTAGGGCTATATTTAGGAGGTTCCAGTGTATGAGTTATCCAGAAGTTTTTATCTTAGGAAGGCAAGTTGATGGAGTGTATGTTGAGTACTTACATGGAGCAGAGAAAGCCGATTTATTTTTCGATTATGCGATAGCTTGTGATGAAAGAAATCATATGAATAAAACCAATATGAAAGATGGCACTTGGGAAATTTTAAAGTATGGTAGACCGATTACAGCAAAAAAACAGCCACGAATGGCTGTTTAAATCAATTGTACATTAGTTCATTGCACCTGTCGTTTGCTTGAACGAGGGTACTGAATTTTTCAATGTCAATATCTAATATCGATAAACATAGTTCAATGTTTCTTAGTTCTTTTAAATTTAATACGGCGTAAAAATGTGGAATCAAAAAATTGAGAGGAGTAACTTTTTGCGGTAGATTTGCTTTAATACGTGAAGAATACAGCCGATAGTTCAAGCTATAAACTTTGACGGGATAAAAATTAGTATTCATACGAACACCTACTTTCTGTCACTATTTAAGAGTAACACGAAATGTTAGTAATGTCGGTTACAAAATGTAAATATAAAGAAACCTTAACAAAAATATTTTAGATAGAGAAATATAAAAAAAGCCAGCCGACCACTGGCTGACTAAGAAGAATATTTTACCAGAAAAGTGGTAGCTTGTGATATGTGAGGTTACTTTGCCCCAAACATTGGTCACAATAAAAATATTTTATCATGAGTAAAGAAAGCTGCCAATAAAAAAAGCCGGATTCCTCCGACCGTGGGTAATATTCTCGACACGAATATTATACCATAAACGGGGGAATCAAAGGATGGTACTTTTTGACGTAAAGAAATATGAAACACCAGATGCAAAGGACGTAGATATGGAGCAAACTAAACATAACGTCAGTGTGTTCCTGTCTGCCTATCTTGCTGCTAGATGTCGTGTTGGCCAGCCGAGGGAACCAAAAGTAACAGCTTCATTCTCTTTGGTTCCGCCATCAACGGCCAATAACGTTTTCGAAGCCGAACAAATGTTAATCCAGAAAGAAGAAGCACAAGAAGAGTTTGATTATCTTCATAAGCTTTTTGTTAGAGGTTATTCTGCGATTCAGCATCCGCACAAACCAGATGTTACCGAGAGAAGAAAGAGAATCTTCTATGACCGTTATATCAACGGCAATCCGATCTATCTAGCAGCGCAACGAAACTGTATCAGTGAAGAATCAGTGAAACAAGAATCTAATATGATTATTGTTCAATTCGCTTCGGCACTGGAACTGGTTGCTTTTAAGTAGCCATTTATTACACTTTTTATACCTCTTTTATACACTTTATCTACACTTCATATACCTTCTAAACGAGTTATTATGATAGTGTCAAAAAAATAAGAAATGCGACACACTTACACAAATACATTAACGGAACGATTGCCTACTTATTTTTTTGATTTGAGATTACAAAGAAGTAAAAAAATTCTACTTTCTTCGTTTAGTCACTTGTGATCTCATTTAGATTCTCTCGCAAACCACCAATTATAAAACTAAAGAAGTGAGGTGAATTTCCTCTCTCTTTTTTCTACAGGTTTGCGAGAGTTAATGGAGCATAGCTTAATCGGTAGAGCAGCGATCTCCAAAACCGTTAGTATAGGTTCGAGTCCTATTGTTCCAGTAAGTGGCATAAGCTACTTAAATAAAAAATCGTCAATGAATGTTCGGACAAACAAATTGGCGCTACTACCTTTCACGAGGGCTGCATTTCTATGCAGTCCTTTTTACATAATCTTATAAGGAGGTTGTTACATCTATGAGTAAAAAAGAACAGATTAAAAAGCAACAAGCACAGTTCTTAGAAATCATGAAGAAGGTTCGTGAAGAGAAAGATATAGATGCGCTTGCAGAACTGTTTATTGAAATCATTTCGGTATATGGGCTGAAGATGGATGAGACATCAGCATTACTTTATTACGTTCAGAAAGAAACACTTGAAGCAGATCACAATGCACAGTTCTTAAAAGAACGATTGAAACTTGATGTTACGTCGCTAGGTATTGAAGGTGTGCTGCAAGTGCAACGTGCTTTGGTTAATACTTATCTTTCTAATATTGCCAACAATGATTGATGTATCATCCAAACAAGCACGAGCAAAGTTCTATGGCTCATCAGAGTGGAGAAGATTAAGACAGCAGTGTTTAGAGCGTGACCATTACGAGTGTCAATGGTGTAAGGAACAAGGCAAGCTAACAACTCAATATGATTCAATACTTGAAGTGGATCATATTAAAGAGTTGGAGTATTATCCACAGCATGCCTTAGATATTGATAACCTACGCACACTGTGCAAGGATTGTCACAACAAACGGCACGACAGATTTAACTATAGAGAATCGAAAAGAAAAAAGAAATGGGATGATGAATGGTGGTAAAGAAATGTTTGAAAGATTATGTGGAAGATGGAAGATACACGATTGTTGTTGCTCCTAGTATGAAGTCATTAATGATTAAAATTAAGGAACTATATCCTACGGCAGTAGTAACGACTTCTGATGCTGATGGGATCGGAGGTAAGAAACTCCTGGTTGATAAATGGGCGGCTGATGGGCTAGGTCTCAAAGCAGCATTACCAAAGTACAGAACCCAAGATGTTGTATACGAAAACTTCACAAAGCAATTTGTTGAAGGCGGTAATGTAACTGTTAACTTTTCTTCGAAGTTACATGAGGGATGGGAGAAGGCATTTAATCAAATTAAACAAACTACTAGTGAAAGTTTAAGGAGTTCTTTTATTGGATATGTAGCAGGTATTCATGCTCATCCTTACAAAGAACAAGGTGATGAAGACTACATGGATTATGGCAAGCAGTTTTTCGAAGGTAATGTTTGGAAACAAAAGCGACAGGATATCTTGGATTCGAATAAACCATTAACCAAAGAAGATGTAAGCTTCTATTTAAACGGGAAAGTTCCTAAACTTTACATCAAAGGCCAAGAGGTTGGGGTTGCATCTATGACTGCACATTATGTTACTGACAGTGATATGCCAGGAACAAATGTAATCACATTTGTTTATATGACAAAAGATGATCCTAGAAACAAAGTCTTGTCGATCGATCTTAATAACGGAAGGGTGTTTAATCAATGAGTAATGATGAAAGAACATTTATAAAAGAAGGATCAGCAATTCGAAATCTAAATGAATCCAGCCACGATGCCAGCGCTTGGATTCAAGATACAATTGATAAGTTGAATTCATTTAAGCAACGAGTTGATGATGGTCATGTGATCATAATGGGTGGGGACTACAATGAAACTCATCCAGCACCAGACAGAGAACAGGTAACGTACGATTACATCTCATTGTCGATCGACTTCGTGGAAACCAAATCCCAAAACAGAACTGAATAATAAATGAAAGTGGGGACTAACATACCCCCAGTCGAATTATTTTGGGGTCAAATCCCAATCTAGGGAACCGGTGGATGGGGTCGACTAGAAAGAAAAATACAATTTTTTCACACGTGACCCCCCTCCCCCTATATAAGAAAAGAAAGAGGTGAGTTAATGAGTAGGTTAGAAGAGCGTGAGAAGCTTGTTAAGAAAGAAAAAAATCGTTTGAAAAAATTATTTAAAACCATACCGAAAGAGAAACTAAAGGCTGTTGATGGACTTTTAATGCAAGCAGCAAGATTAAGAATTTTGTTGGATGAAATGTGGATAGATATTTCTGAAAATGGCGATGTAGAAATGTTTAGTCAATCTGATAAGCAAGAACCTTATGAGCGTGAACGCCCTATAGCCAAGCTTTTTAACTCACGTGATATGAGTTACCAACGAATTATCAAACAACTAACTGACTTAATCCCTGTCGAAAGAGAGAATGATGACAGCGAAAATGATAGTAGCGATTTATTATGATACAAGCAAAATACTTTGAAGAATACAAACGGCTTATTTATTCAGGAAAACACATTGCGTGTAAAGAGCAATTTTTATTAATTAAATATTTGGAAACAAAAATATTGAGCAGAGATGATCTTTATATAGACGAAAAAATGCTCGAAAATTATATTAAATTTTCCGAAAAATACTTCTTTCCATTATCAATTTATCAAAAATTCATAGCTACTTTTGTTTTCATGTACTGGAAAAATAAAGATCGAGTGGTTTTTCGTGAATTTTTAGTAACGCTTGGCCGTGGTGGTGGGAAGAATGGTTTTCTTTCAACGCTAGGCGCTTTTTTTATTTCAGAGTTGCACGGAATCAGAGGATACAATTCAACAATTACAGGAAACTCAGAAGATCAGGCAAAAATGTCTTTTGATGAAGTCTATAATGTAATTCTTTCCAGAAATTTAAAAAAACATTTTAATGCTAAGAAGTCAGTAATTACAGGTAAAGCTATGGCGGCGGAATTCAAATTCAGAACTAATAATCCAAAAACGATGGACAGTGCAAGAGATGGCTGTCTATTTTTTGATGAAATACACGGGTTTATAAATAATAGTCCTGTTAAAGTTCAGCGTTCTGGATTAGGAAAAGTTAAGCACGCAAGGACTTGGTATTTTGGTACTAATGGTTATGTCCGTGAAGGTTTCTACGATAAACAAATTGAGCGTTCTATGAAGATACTCACTGGTAAGACTGATCGAATTGGGTATTTTCCGTTTATTTGTAAACTCGATAGCATTGATGAATTGAACGACATGAACATGTGGGCAAAAGCCAATCCAATGTTCAATGAAAAAACAGAATATGCAGAACAAATTTTTGAAGAGGTTAAAGAAGATTATCTTGATTTAGAGGAGGAACCTAGCGGTCGTCAGGAATTTGTTATAAAACGTATGAACTTTACAGAAGGCAATGATGAGCGAGATGTAACCACTCCTGAAAAATTACTTGCAACAAACCAAGAAATACCAGAATTAAAAGGAATGTCTTGTGTTGCTGGTTTTGACTACGCAAGTATTAGTGACTTTGCTAGTATAGGTTTGTTATTTAAAAAAGAAGATAAATATATATGGTTAAGTCATAGTTTTGTCCGAAAAGGTTTCTTAGAAAAGGTTAAGGTCAAAGCCCCAATTGAAGAGTGGGAGGAACAAGGATTTATAACAATTGTTGATGGCCCCTCAATTGATCCACAGCATTTAATAAACTGGCTTAATAATAAACGTTCAACGTATAACATTGAGTTAGTCTGTGCAGATGGTTTTCGTATGGATTTATTAAAGCCTTTGCTAGATAAAGAAGGGTACGAGAATGAATTTTTAAGGAATCCTAGAGGTGTGCAAGCAAAAGTAGCACCAATAATCGAAGATGGATTTGCAAATGAGCGATTCATATTCGGTGATGATCCACCAATGCGATGGTTTACTAATAATACGTATGTTAAAGAAGATAACCAAGGAAATCGAACATTTTTGAAAAAAGAACCAATCAGAAGAAAAACAGATGGCTTTCATGCTTTTTTGGCGGCACTTTATAAAAGAGAAGCGATTAGTGAATATGTCGATTATTCAGAAGCATTTGATATTTTAAATGAATTAGACTTTTAAGGAGTGATAGTCATGTATAAACCGCAATACCTAAATATTGTTAGGACAACGAAATCAGCTTATGGAAACAATATTGCTTATTTCAGAAAGACATTAGTTACTCATAACGGCTATAAATGGAATGCGCCAGCAAAAAAAGAAAATAAATCGGGTCGACATTTTTTAGGAAAAATAAAATAAATAGTACTAGATGTCGACGGAAAGGGGGTGAATAAGTGAGTTTATTTGACTTGTTAAAAGGTACGTCAGCTAAAAACAAAGCTATTCAAGAAATGTTGGATTTTGAGTTTATAAACGACGTATCTACTAGAGCATACTTAAAGCGCTGGGCTTTAGATTCTGTTTTAAATTTTGTCGCTAGGACCATGTCAACAATGCAGGTACAAATAAGAGGTGCCACGAAAGAAGAATGGGACTATCTACTAAACGTGCGCCCCAACAAAGACATGTCAGCGAATGATTTTTGGCAAAAGTTCTTTTATACACTTTTAAAAAATAACGAAGTGCTAGTAGTAGTTTCCGATGATAATCAGTTATTAATTGCAGATGACTTTTATAGGAATGAATATGCACTATACGAAGATACGTTTTCAGAAGTAACTATAAAAAACTACGCCTATCAGAGAAATTTTAAAATGTCGGAGGTTATTTACCTTCAATATAACAATGAAAAATTAGATAAGTTCACCGATGGTCTTTTTAATGATTATGGTGAACTTTTTGGTCGTATCTTAGAAGTGTCTATGCGGAATAATCAAATTCGAGCGGGTGTTTCTATTGATCAAACAGGTAGTTATGGAGATAAAAAGGACGGAAACGGAAGAACCGATCAAGAAAAAATACAGGAATTCGTTAATAAGATATACAAATCTTTTAGAAATAACTCGGTAGCAATAGTTCCACAACTGAAAGGTTTTAAATACGAAGAGTACACAAATAAAACGGGCTCGTCTAATCAATCTTTGGAAGAATTGGACCAAATGAAAAAGTCATTAATCAATGATGTTTGTCGTGCCATTGGTGTTCCTTCTGCATTAGTACATGGAGAAATGGCCGATCTAGAATTTAATCTAAAAGCCTATCAAAAACTTTGTATTACTCAATTGAAGGACAAACTACAATCAGAACTTAATAATAAAGTTTTGGAAAAATATGAGTACCAACAAGGTGTACGAGTGATAATCATGAATGTTCTTAAACGTGATCCGTATGAACAAGCTGTACAAATTGATAAATTAATTGCTTCTGGAGTATTCACGCCTAACCAAGTGTTAATTGATTTTGAGTATGAAGAATCAGAGGAAGCATTTATGAATGAGCATCATATTACTAAAAACTATGAAAAATTGAAAGGGGGTGAAGATAAAGATGACAGTGAAAATCAAAGTTAACGGACCAATCATTTCTAATGACGATAAATGGTTCTATGAATTGTTTGACATGGAATCAACATCCCCGAACGATGTTTTAGATTTGTTACCTGCAAACAATGAAGATGTTGAAGTGACTATCAACTCTAATGGTGGGCTAGTGGACATGGGGAATGAAATTTATACAGCTTTGCGTTCCTATGAGGGGCATGTGAAAGTGAACATTGTGATGGCTGGAAGTGCTGCAAGTATAATTGCCATGGCTGGTAACACAGTTGCCATTAGCCCAGTTGGTCAAATTATGATTCATAATGTCGCAATGGGAGCTGGCGGCGATTATCACACAATGGACAAAGCAAGCGAGATTTTACAGAAAGCTAATAAATCTTTAGCTAATGCGTATGTTTCAAAAACGGGTAAGGCCAAAGAAGAAATTTTAGCGTTGATGGATAAACAAACATGGTTAACCGCAGAAGAGGCTGTTGAAAGTGGTTTTGCGGATGAAATCATGTTCGAAAATACCGAACGCCCATTATTAGTTGCTGATGGTGGAAGTGGTCTTATTTCAAAAGACATTATCAATGAAGTGAAAAAACTAAAAAATCAGCAGAACGAACCAGTAGTAATGGTCAATAAAAAAGAATTAAAAGAAATGATTGCTGAAGCAATCGTAGAAGTGAAGCAAAACGAAATTACAATTGAACAAACTATCGAAACCAAAGAACCCACGAACGAATCGCCGTTTGCTAGGTTCTTATTTTAATACACATTTTTAGGAGGAAATTAAATATGACAATCAATTTAAAAGGAATGGTCAATTATCAAGAAAAGCGTAAAGCTTTTATTGAATCTGTAAAAAATGGTGATCCACAGGAAAAACAAAATGAATTATACGAAGCATCTATGAATGCTTTAGCAGAAGACATGGTAGCGGAAGCAAAAAAAGAAGCTCGTATGGAAGCAGAAGAATTTATCAATGCTTCAAAAATGGATAAAGATATTACACCTCAAGAAGTGAAATTCTTTAATGCAGTCACTGAAACAGGTTGGAAAGATGAAGAACTACTTCCTGAAACAACAGTGGATGAAATTTTTAATGATTTAACAAGAGAACGTCCGCTATTAAAAGAATTGGGCTTAAAATATACGGGTTTGCGCTTGAAAATCTTGAAATCTGATCCAAAAGGGGCCATTGTTTGGGGGAAAATTTTCGGCGAAATTAAAGGTCAGTTAGATGCAACCTTCAGCGAAGACGATGCAAAACAAAGCAAAGCAACAGCATTTGTTGTATTACCAAACGATCTATTAGAATATGGTCCTGTTTGGATTAAACGTTATGTAACTACTCAAATTAAAGAGGCATTTGCCGTTGGCTTCGAAGATGCTTTCCTAAATGGCGATGGAAACGATAAGCCTATTGGTTTAACTCGTGACTTAGCAAAGGGAGCTACTTCAAACGGTGTGACTACTTATCCAGAGAAAGAAGCAGCAGGAACTTTAACTTTTGCCGATGAAAAAACAGCGATTAAAGAATTAAAAGAAATGCGTAAATACCATTCTGTTAAAGAAAATGGCAAACGTATTTCTGTCGCTGGTAAAGTAGTTATTGTTGCGAGCCCAGATGAAGCTTTGGATATTGAAACAGAGTTTACTTCTCGTAATGCAATGGGAGACTGGGTTACGAAATTACCGTTTGGATTGCGGATTGTGGAATCTGATTTCCAAAAATCTGGAAAAGTTACCACTTTTGTTAGTGGTCGTTACGATGCATTTGCTGCAGGAGCATTAGTGATCAAAGAATACGATCAAACATTAGCTTTAGAAGATTGTCGTTTATTCACTGCAAAACAATTTGCGTTTGGTAAAGCACAAGACAACAAAGTTGCAGCTGTATGGACATTATCAATTAATGGAGACCCAGAGACGGGGAAGTAGCAATCCCCGTGATTGAAAAAGTCACGCCAACAACAGACGGGGCTGTTGTAAATCTGAAATAACAGGGGAGGGATTCAATGACTAATGAACAAGCATTAGAGTTAGCCAATCTGAACCTAGAAAAATTTAAGAAGCGGATGAAAATTTTTGGAACGTCGGAAGATGAATCGTTAACGGAAATTTTAGCCGCTTCTTTTTTGCGCCTTGATTCTTTGATCAATCCAGTTAAACCAGAAAGTGATTTAACCTTCATAGAACTTGTATTTGAGCGCAGCCGATATGCCTATAACGATTCATTAGAGTTTTTCGAAACAAATTTTCAGCCAGATATATTAGCGCAGTCTTTAAAATATGCGGAGGTGTTCAACGATGATACACCCTAATTATAAAAAGCCTAAAATTAATAGTGGTAGTTTGAAAACACGTGTAGAATTTTGGGGATTTGTTCCAAATGATGGACCAGAGCCAGGAGAAGAAAAAAACGAAAAGCTATATGAATGCTTTTCTTTAGCTTACAATCCATCAATGAAAGACATGGAAATATTGAACGCAAAAGGAACTAAAGAGGGGCTGACAATTAAAATCCGGGATCCACACCAAGACTATATCCCTAGCAACAAACATAAAGTTGTTATTGACGACTATAGAGCTTTACCAGTGGGCAAAGAATGGGAAATCGTAGATGTTTCACCAGATTTTGAAGATAACCGTTTTATCAAGATTGTTCTAGGGATAACGTCATGAGCGAAGTGACAGGGTTAGAAGAAATTCTCAAAAATATGGAAGATAAACTAGGTCAAGCACGAGTAAATAGAATTTCAAACAAAGCTTTAAAAAAACAAGGCGAAAGAAACAAGCAGACTGTTAAAAAATACATGGCTAGTTATATAGATTCAGGAAAAACGCATGACTTAGTTATAAGTAGTGGTGTGAAAAGTAATCCAAAACGAGTTGAGACTGGCTGGGCTTCAAAGGAACGTGCGCCTATCGTCCATTTAAATGAGTTCGGCTATACGCGCTATGGTACTTATGTACGACCTCGTGGAATGGGAAAACTACAGGCTGCAGCTGATGAAATTCAAGCGAAAGCATTTGGAGAGATGAAGTCGGATATGGAGGAATTAGCTAAATGAAAGATATGATGATGGAAGTTTACAATGCCTTGATTGAAAATGAAACAATTAATGAGCTTGTGACACCTCAAAGAATTAAATTTTATGAAGTACCAGAAACTTTGGATACTACCAAGCCTTTCATTGTCATTGATAACTTTCTTGGTCCACAAACTAACGCTTATTTTGCCAACAATAAAGCTTTATCAATTCGGTTTAATTATCAAATTAACGTTGAGAGCATGGATAGAATGACAACCAAACAAATTTCTAAAGCAGTTGAAGAAACAATGAAACAAATTGGATTTGGCCGTCTTGATGGTGGCTTAGATCAATACTTTAACGAAACAAAACGTTTTGTAGATGCAAGGCGTTACAGAAAAAATACACAAATTCACGACACCGACTACTAAGTTGGTGTCTATTTTTTAGGAGGAAAAAATATATGCAAACTTATGGATTTAGCAGAATCACTATTCAACAATTGGACAATGAATTAAAGCCAGTCGCTGGTAAGAAACATGTCATTGATGGCAAGCCAAAAGAAGGGGCCGCAGCAAGCTTTGAAATTACAGGACTAACCAAAGAACCGTCAAAAGTTTTCGGATCAAATATTGCATACTACGTGGCACGTAAAGGGCACGGAGATATTGCAGCAAACTTAGGTATCTTAGATGTACCATCAGCCATTGAACATGAAATGTTAGGGCATAAAAAAGCTAGCGAGGAAAGTAAAGTTTATCATATTGGCGAGGATACAGAGCCACCTTACTACGCAGTATTAATCGAATCAGAAGATTTGTATGGCGAAAAACTTGGCTTCGGTATGTATGCAGGCACATTCTCATTAGATGGTGTCAAAGGCGAAACATTAAATGATGACGACTTTACGCCAGAGCCTGGCGAATATGTTTATTCTGCTGTTTCTCGTCAAATTAACGGTAAAAAAGTTACTGTCGGTTTTGCAGATAATTCAGAAGCTCTAGCAGAATTGACAACAGAATTATTTGGTGAAGAAACACCAGCGCCGGAAAAGTAGCAAGCCCCACAGTGGGAGCTGTTACTCCCACTACAGATGGGGCCAATATTGAATTAAGTTAGGAGGACAAGAAATGTCGTTTATTCCACCAGAAAAATTTAGACTTTATAAAAAAGGTGAAACTAATCCTGTTGCAGAAAGTGTTTCGCCTTTAGCTATTACAGGAATTGCCGCAAATGCGGATGTTTTAGCAGGTGACTTTACTGTCACAGGTGTTGGCATCGTTGACGGTGTAGAAAAAGAATCTGATCATGTCGATGTACCAGCGTTTAAAACATTACCTATCGCAGTTACTGGAATTACCTTGGATAAGACTGAATTAGCTTTAAAAGTTGGTGAAACAGCAACGTTAACACCTACAGTCATGCCAGAAAACGCAACAAACAAAGCGTATAGATTCAGTTCTGAAGATGCAGCGATTGGAACGGTAACGCCAGTGCAAGGAAAAGTAACAGCCGTTTCGAAAGGTGTTACAAAAATTGTTGGCACAACTGAAGACGGTAATTTTACAGCAGAATGCACTTTGACTGTATCAGCAGCAGAATAAAAATATATTGATTAAGGACGGCTTTGGTTAGTCGTCCTTTTTTTGGAGGTTAAAAAATGGAACGCAAGATTGAACTTACTTTACGCATTGATGGCGAAGAAAAAACTTTTACTCAAGACTTTGTGCCTTTCTCAAAACGTAATGACTATATTCGTTTAGAGAAAGAAGTAGAAGAAGCAGCGAAGAAACGTGATAAAGAGCCAATACAAAAAGATTATTTGGATATGCAAATTCAGTTTGTCGCAGATCTGTTTGACGAAAAAGAAGTGACTAAAGAATCAATCATGAATGGATTAGATTCACTAGACATCGAAAAAATTTGGGAAATCATACGGTACCGTGTTTTGGGATTCTCAAAAGAAGATGATGAAGAAGCAAAAAAAGCGATGGCGGAGGAAATTTAACTTGGTCCGAACTTTATGGATTACAAGTTGATTTTGTCCGTGATGCAATTACCAATCTTGGTTGGACGATTCGGGATTTCATGAATACTGATTGCTTGGATATTGATGAAATCTTATTGAAGGCACCAAAGAAAAAGAAAACTAAAAAGAAAAAACAAGAGGTGCGACCACTAAGTGAATTAGTCAAGCGTGGTGGCGCATAAAGGGAAGGAGGTAACTAAATGAGTGGTGGAACGCCGTTAGGAAATATGGTCATAAAGCTTGGTTTGGATAGTTCTGATTTTGGTCGTGGTGCAGCAAATGCTAAAAAAGAAGTTCGTTATTTAGCCAAAGAAATGCAAGCTAATGCAAAAATCGCTGATATGGCGGGCAATCAAATGGGCAAGCTTGGCACTCGTTTTGATGGTTTAACTAAAATCATTGGAGCACAAGAGAAACAAGTTGCTGCGCTGAAAAAAGCTTATGACGAATCTTTTGTAGATGGAAAAGCGACAGAATCCACCAAAAGGCTAGCAACTCAATTGCAAGATGCCAATGGAAAACTAGCAAATTATCGATCTCAATTAATTCAAACAGCTGGTCAGATGGCAGAAATGCAAGTCAAAACCACTGGTGCAACTGGTGCCATTTATAATGCCAGCGAAAAAATGATTTCTAGTGGGCAAAAAATGGAAAAAGTGGGCGGAGCCTTAACAAAAGGTATAACTTTGCCAATTCTCGCAGGAGCTGCAGCAGTAACAACGGCCGCTGTTAAATGGGAATCTGATTTTGCAGGTGTTAAAAAGACCAATGATGAAGTTGTTGATTCGACAGGTAAGGTTGTTTACTCATACAAAGATTTAGAAAATGGTCTTCGTGGACTAGCCAAAGAATTACCTTCAAGTCACACGGAAATTGCAAACGTTGCAGAAGCAGCAGGGCAGTTAGGGATCAAAACTAAAAATGTAGTTGGCTTCACCAAGACAATGATTGATTTAGGCGAGTCAACGAACATGAGTGCAGAAGAAGCAGCAACTGCTTTAGCTCGATTAGCCAACATTACAGGAATGCCACAAACGGAATTTGACAAGTTAGGTTCTGTGATTGTTGATTTGGGTAATAATTTTGCGACAACTGAATCAGAAATAACGGCAATGGGATTACGTCTTGCTGGTGCTGGACATCAAGTTGGAATGAGTGAAGCTCAAATCATGGGATTTGCGGCTGCATTGAGTTCGGTTGGTATTGAAGCAGAAGCAGGCGGTTCCGCATTTTCTAAAGTAATGGTTCAAATGCAACTTGCTGTTGAAAATGGAGCCAATGCATTTGCAGGGTTAGAGAGTTTAAGCCAACAAACTGGTGTATCTATGGAACAGGTTTCTAGCGCTGTTAGAAATGGCGGTAAAGAGTTAAAAAACACTGCTGGTGCAATGGGGTTAACTAGCAAAGAATTAAAAACAATGCATAAAGAAGCCACCGATGCATCAGGAAAATTAAATGATTTTGCAGAAGTAGCTGGAATGTCTGCAGAACAATTTTCTAAAGCTTTCAAAGAGGATGCTTCAGGTGCTATTATCAAATTTATTGAAGGGCTAGGAAAAACGAAGGAACACGGACAATCTGCAATTGCTGTTTTAGATGATATGGGGATTACCGAAGTTCGTCTTCGTGACAGTTTGCTACGTGCAGCTGGTGCCAGTGATGTATTTAAAAGTGCGGTAGATCGTGGAACTAAAGCATGGGGAGAAAACACCGCTTTAACAGAAGAAGCTAACAAGCGATACGAAACTACCGAATCTCAATTAAAGATGCTTAAAAATGAAGCAGTGGACGTAGGAATCACGTTTGGTGGTCCTTTAGTAAAAGCATTGAGAGATGCGTTGCAAGCGACTAAACCAATGATCAAAACCGTAACGAATTTAGCGGAATCTTTCTCAAATGCTGATCCTAAAACACAGCAAACAATTGTTAAAATGATTGCATTAACTGCTGCAATGGGGCCTGCTATTAAGTTAACAGGTACTTTAACGAAGGGTGTAGGATTTTTAGGCAAGGGCTTTGTTGAGACAATGGCCGCTATGTCTAAAAAAAGAGCGATTGAAGATGTTACAAAAGCTTTTGCAGAAGGTAGTTCTGTTTCTATTGGATTCGGAAAAGACATTGCTTCTTCTGGTTCGGCATTAGGCGGATTAACAGCTAAAATTGGAGGAACCACAACACAAATTGGTTCATTGACTAAAGGGTTTAGTTTATTGAATCCTTGGGTGTTAGGTACAACTGCAGCGATTGGTGCAGGTGTAGCAGTGTGGAAACTTTGGGGAGAAGAAGCCTGGAATAGTTCCCAACGTGTTAAGCAATGGGGGACTGATGTCGGACGAGAAGTTGACAAAACTTTAGACAGTGTGCAAGACAAAACCAAAGTCGCAAATGGTCAGTTTGGCTTATTAAAAGATGGATTTAATCAGTCGGATGCTTCTAAAATGGCAGAAAATTTTGAAGCAGCAGGTCAATCTCTTGAAAAATCTTTAAATAAAAAAGTGGATGGGTTGAATCAATTATTGAAACAGCTACCAGGAACCGCTACAGACTCAATGAAAGAAATCATTGAGAATGAGAAAAAAATAAACCAATCTGCTGTGGAAGAAATCCAATCGAATAATAAACAAATTCAAGAGATTAGACAAAGGGCGGCAAACGAAAATCGTCAGTTGAGTGTTTCTGAAGCACAAATGATTAATGACTTATCAAAGAATACTGCGGAAGCTTATGTAAATACACTAGATGTTTCAGCGGAACAAAGACGATCCATATTGAAAGCTATGACTGGAGATGTAGCGAATGCTACAGAAGAAGAAGCGGAAAAATGGATACAGTCACTGGGAGAACAAAGAAACGCATCGCAGACTCATTATGCAAAAATGAGAAAAGAGCAAGAAAAGTGGTTGAAAGATTGGGGATATAACCTTGATGGTGAATTTGCTCAGAAGTATCTTGAAGAATGGGATAAAATAAACGAGACTACGACTGAAGGTTTTGATAACCAAATGGCGGCCATTGTTGAGAAATTCCCTGAACTAAAAGATAAAATTCATTTGGCTTCTGGACAAGTGATAAAAGAGAGCGGAAATGCTTCACAATACCTTATTGAAGATAACGAGAAATTATTGGAGAATGTTACCAACACAACAAATAAAGTTGCTGAAAATGCTAAGAAGAACGCTGAACAACTTAAATATGTTGGTAATGAAGCAAGTGAATATGGGAAAATGTGGAATAATCTTGTTCTTGATCCAAAAACAGGCGAAGTCAAAACCAATGCACAAGAAGCAGTTAACGAAGCTGCAAATTCTGAAAAAGGATGGAACCAACTCCTATATGCTTCCAAACATGCCGACCTAAAAAGTAATGCTAAATTAATGATTGCCGAAGCAGCAATTGCTAACGGAAAATGGGACAGCATGACGTTTAAGGAACAACAAGCGCTTTTAGATACAAATGCCAAGAAGACTGTAACTCAGGCATTACAAGCCAACGGAAAATGGGACAAACTTAATTTTGAAGAGAAGAAGGCCATTCTGTATTCTAATACCCCTGAAAAAATGGCTGAAAATATGCTTAATCTTGGACTTTGGGAAGATTACAAGTTACATGACAAAGAAATTAAAGCTGATAACAAAGAGTTTTTAGAAGTACTTAGTGATTCACAAGAAAAAATTGTCAATTGGTCTAATATACCAGATGATGTTAAAGAATTTTATGCAGATAATCAAGATTTACTGACAAAAATTTATGGATCAGAACGAGCCTTTAATGCTTGGAAAAATTTACCAGATGAAAGCAAACTGCTTTTAGCAAATAACACGGATGTGCTACAAAAGATTCTTTCTTCAGAAACATATCTAACAAATTGGAATAACCTTCCAACAGACCAGAAAAAAATGCTTGCCAATAATGATGATTTACTAACAAAGGTAATGAAATCAGAAGAAAGTATGAATGCGTGGAATTCATTACCTAATCCAGTAAAAAAAATGCTTGGTAATAATGAAGATTTAAAAGCAAAAATAGCTGATGGAACATTAAGCGTGCAAACTTATGACCAAGTAAAGCCACAATTAAAAAAATTACTCGGAGATGCTTCCAATGTATCAAATCAATCACAGGTAGGTATTCAAAACTTAAATGCATTTAACGCAAACAATCCAGCACAGAAAATACTACGTGGAGATTCTTCAAATGCACAAGCTGCAGCTCGACAAGGTGGCAATGCATTGAACACCTACAATGCCAATAATCCAGGAACGAAAAACCTGCGAGGAAATGCAGGTGGAGTTGTCGGTGCGGCTTCAAGTGGTAATAGTAGCTTAAATATTTTCGCAGCAAACAATCCAGTTGAAAAACTATTAAGGGCTAATGATCAAGCGAGTGGACCAGCATCTCAAGCGAAAAATGCAGTAAGTGATTTTAATTCTGGCCCTTCGGTAATTACTAAAACTTTAAACGTAGTAGCTAATTTAGGCGCTGGCGTAGCAAAAATTTTAGGACTCGAAACAGGAACCAATAATCATATTGGTGGTCCGGCAATCGTCAATGACCAAAAAGGACGCACTTATAAAGAATTGGTAATTCCTAAAGGTGGTGTGCCTTTCATACCAGAAGGTAGAAATGTATTCTTACCAGATTTACCAAAAGGATCAAAAGTAATCAAAGCTTCAGAAACAAAGAAACTAATTCCTCATTATGAAAACGGCGTGGGAGTTCCGAGAAACTCTTCAGTTGTTAAAAATCTAATTGCTGTTCAAGATTCACATGAATCAAATGATTTTAGCGAACTTGCTTCTCTAATGCGTGAAATGGTTTCTTACTTGAAAGACGGAAATATAAAAAACATGGAAGTAACACAATATATCACAGGTGCTGACACGAAAACACCGAGAGAAACAGCGATTGAAACAAAACGCCAACTACGTGACTTGGCTAGGGGGTTTAAATAGTGAAACTAGAATTAGTTTATACGAATCAAAATGGGGAGCAACTCGTTTTTAATGAGGAGGCTCCTTATTTTTTGCAAAACGTTGAGGGATTAGAAGCACCAGAAAATGTCGTGCTAGCAGAAGAAGTATTTGGAGAAGATGGCGCAAAAGTTGTTGGAATCCGCTTAAGCACTCGGAAACCTTTGCTTGAAGGCACTTTAATTGGAAAAACAGAAGAAGAAATTTATCAGTTGCGCCGAGATATGATTCAAAAAATCGATCTAAAACAAACAGGTAAGCTAACTCTTAAAGTCTATGACAAGGAGTATGAAACCGACGTATTACCAATTCAAGCGCCTAGCTTCAAGCTGTATGAAGATAATCCTTATAAGGTTGACGAATGGAACTTATTTTCTTTACAGTTTGAAGCATTTGATTCTTATTTCCGTGATGTGTCGTTTTATAACTCACTGGTTCCTTTGGCAACATTGAAGCCAACGCTTATTTTTCCAATGGTTTTTGTTCAAGGCGAGAAGCATACGTTTGGTCGCTTTGAATCAGGGAATATTGAAAAGATTGTAAACAATGGAGATGTGCAGGTTGGAGCGGTTTTTCATATGAAATGTGTAACAACCGTGACTGATCCGCAGATTTACGATGTGACAAAACAAACCTTCTTTGGATTTAAAGGAACCTTTGAACCTGGAACAAGATTCGAACTTTCAACGGTACGTGGAAAGTTGTATGCGAAAAAAATTGTTAATGGTGTAGAAACTAATGCTGTTCCAGAACGTATGGAGGGCAGTAGTTTCTTTCGATTATCTAAAGGAGATAACTACTTACAACTAAAAGCGGCCAACAATTCTCAAAATGGAATTACATGTGAAATGCAATTTACACCATTAGTTAGCGGGGTGTAGCTATGGATTTTATGCCATTACCTTTTGTAGAGGTGTTTCGAAGAAAGTCTGGCTTTGATTATGAGTCAACGGCAGTTCTGGACATATGGAAATCAATGAGTGTCAAAGAAAATTTCAAGTCAGCCAATACTTTTGAAACGGTTGTTCTTTTAAAGTACATGCCAAAAGAATTAATGGACGAAGATACAGTGCTATTAATTAATAATTGCTTTTACTACATTGATTCTATTATCTGCGATGATTTGAGCAGTGGATTAATTACAATTTCTGGGAAATCTCTTTTTGCAAAAGCTGGTAAGAGAATTGTTTATCGAATTTACAATCAAACCAAAAGACCAGAGCTGATTTGCTACGATCATTTACGGAACGAAGTTGTCTCTCCGTCAGATGCAAAAAGAAAAATAAGTTACTTATCTGTTGAACAACCGCCAGCAATTACTAATTCAAACATTAGTTATCAAAACAGTTATGGGAATGTTGAAGAAGAAATAGAGGGACTGTGTGAAAGTTACAATTTTGGTTTTGACGAAATTCCTATCTCGAATGGGCGTATTGGTTCAACATCAAACGGCCAAGTTGGAACAAATATTCGTTTTAGAAAAAGTGAAGATGTTTCTAGTGTAGTTCAATTTAGTGCAGAGTTTGAAAATGTTACTAATGAATCATTAGAAAAGAACAACTATGATGAAGCGACTACAGCCCTTATTTATGGAGAAGGCGAAGGAAAAGCTCGTAAGCATACTCAGGTAAATAACAATTTGAGTGGCCTCGAACGAAAAGAAATATACGTCGATGCTCGTGACTTACAACAGACTGTTGATGATGTAAAAATGCCAGATGCACAATATATTGCCACATTGCAATCAAGAGGAAAAGAAAAATTAACTGAACAACCAAGAGTTTTGGCATTGAATGGGACTATCAATTTGAATGATAGTCTTTTTGTTTATGGTCGAGATTATAAATTGGGGGATCGAGTAAAACGTATTTCTTCTTTTGGCTATTCAGATACAGTAGTTCTAAATTCTGTAACGCAAACCTGGGATGAGAAGGGATACCATATTGACGGTGAATTCGGTAACCAAAGTAAAACAATTATTGATGTAATCAAGAGAAAAGGAAAGTAGGTGGTTATTTTTGGCGGAATTAAGTTTATTTTATGATGCCGTTTTGCAAGATGATGGCACATACGATCGTGCTTATACATCGGCAGACTGGGCAAAATACTTTGAAAATATCTTTCGCAATGGCGTCATGATGTCAGTCGGTGAAGCATTGAGAGTGACTGCAGCTGATTCTGTTGGGATGAGAGTTGTTGTAAAAGCAGGTTCAGCAAGTTTAAAAGGTTATCAATATATAAATACGTCTGCTTTTGCAGTACCTATTGAGGTTGCCTCTTCCACTCAAGACAGAACAGACTCTATTGTTGTTCGGCACGACATGAACGCTAGACAAGCTTATGTAGCAGTCAAAAAAGGTAATGTGACAGTCGAACGCACGCCAGATGTATTTGAAATTCAGTTGGCCACTGTCAGAGTGCCAAGAAACAGTACAGCTATTACAGCAGATTTAATCACAGATAAGCGCCCGGATGAAAAAGTATGTGGTTATTCAACACCGTTTGAAAATGTATCAGTTTCGGGAATGGAAGATAAATATACTGCTATGCTGAATACCATTATTGAAAATATGAATCAATACACGGAAGAACAAAAGAAAAACTTAGAAGCTGATATGCAGGCGGTCGTTGCTAAAGGGGATGAGTACATTCAGGAAGCTCAAAAAGATTGGCAAGATTTTTTAGCCACAGTTTCCAACGATATGGAAGGTGATGTTGCACTAAACTTGCAAAAGAAAATAGCAGCAGTAACACCAGATCAATTGATTTTTACAAAGAAAAATTTACCTTTTGAATATCCTGAAATTGATGTCTTAGCATGGCATGACGGTTTAGGTGTTACCCCTTTAGGAGAAGAAAATTGGGTTGGAGAAGTGCCAGAATCAATTCCATTTAAAGCGGGTTATCCAAGCAAAAATGAATTGACTGTAAAAGTTCCAATCAATTGGAATTTGTCTTCACCAACTATCAAAGAAACAGCGCCTAATATCTTTCTTCTTAATGAGGGAAACAAAAGTGTACAGATTAAAATTAAGGAGTCGAAATAAATGAAAACAAATTTTGAACGAGGACAGTTAAATGCGCAAGATGATTTGAACGCCAATTTTCTAGAAATCGAAGAGTTCATGAACTTACCTAACTTACCCGAAATTTATCTATCAGAAGGTGAAGAGGGATCGAATGCCACAGAAGGTTACAGATATAGATTAGGTCCGATTTTTGCTAAAGCTAATAGCCAGTCGCTTTCTGATTTACCTTTTACTATTAGTTCAGACCGAACAACGATTACAATTTTAAAAGATACGGTCTTGAATTTTTCAGGCGTAGTGAAATTTCATGGGGCAGGAAGCACAGACTATGCTTATTGCCGTTTGAAAAAAGGAACCACAGGATACGATTTCGCAAATATTGGGGCGCCGTCTGGGCAAACTTTAAACTTGCACAACGGAGTATTCGGACAAAGAACTATAGCAGTTAAGGAAGGTGAAGTTCTCAATTTTGAGCTAAGTGTTCGAGAGGGTAAAAATATTTTTAGAACACAACTTAGATCGTTGGTCATTAAAGAGCTACTAAACACAAGTGTTTAAGGGAGTTAAATTTAGTAAGTTGGAGGTGAGTCAGTGGAAAAATATTTTAACCACCTATCTATCGCCATCGGTGTGGTAGGTGGTATTTGCGCAAAATTTCTTGGGGGAATGGATCAGTTGCTAGATGTTTTGGTGTTTTTAATGATCGTGGATTTTCTGACAGGTTGGATCAAGGCAATTACAACCAAATCATTGTCGAGTAAAATCGGCATGGTTGGCATTGCTAGAAAAGTGATGATTTTATTTGTAGTTGCCGTTTCAGTAAAAGTTGAAAAAGTGATTGGGAATAACATTCCGATTCGTGAAATGGTCATTATGTTTTATATTGCAAATGAAGGCATTTCATTTTGTGAGAATGTATTGGAATTCATTCCTTTACCAGAAAAGTTAAAGGATTATTTTATTCAATTACGAAATAAAGACAAAAATTGAAGCGACTTGTGTCGTTTCTTTTTTTGTTTAAAAAATAGGAAAGAGGTTTTTAAATGAAAAAAACTGTTAAATTATTAGTTGCTGTAGGAATGGGATTAGGTTTTATGTTGCCAAGCGGTGCAAATGCCTACCAAGTTGAGCAAGACTCGATTAATTTTGGTGGATATTTCCCTGGCTATTCAACTAATGAATTGATTGTCTTACATGAGTCAGGTAATGGGAACAATGTTGGTCCAAACAGTCTAGACAACGAAACGGCCTATATGAAGCGGAACTGGACGAGCGCCTATGTTTCATATTTTGTCGGTTCTGGTGGTCGAGTGAAACAATTAGCGCCAGCTGGCCAAATTCAATATGGCGCAGGTTCTTTAGCTAACCAAAAAGCATATGCACAAATTGAATTGGCTCGAACAAACAACAAAGCAACCTTTAAGAAAGACTATGCGGCTTATGTCAATTTAGCTCGTGATTTAGCTTCTCAAATCGGAGCTAATTACGCTGTCGATGACGGGACTGGCTACGGCATTGTTACACACGATTGGGTAACAAAAGCGTGGTGGGGTGATCACACGGACCCGTACGGGTATTTAGCTCAATGGGGTATCAATAAGGCGCAGTTAGCCCAAGACTTGCAGACAGGGCTTCCTGAGGACGGTTCAGAGACCATTGTTAATCCTGGCAAACCGAATGCACCAAAATATAAGGTGGGTCAAAATGTTCGATTCTCAACGATTTATAAAAATCCAGATGCACCAATTTCACAGCATATTAATGCAGATACATTGTGGACCCAAGTTGGAACAATTACACAAAAGCTAGACGGTCGTAAAAACTTGTATCGTATCGAAAATAGTGGCAAACTTTTAGGTTATGCAAATGATGGAGATATTGCGGAGCTATGGGAAAACAGCAAACCAACACCAGCTAAAACTTTTACTATCGGTGTTAGTGAAGGAATTGTTCTTCGAAATGGCGCGCCGAGTTTATCAGCACCAGTTTATGGTGTGTGGCCGAAAGGTTCACAATTTAAATATGATTCGGTTCGTGTAGCAGATGGCTATGTTTTCTTAGGTGGTTCTGATTCAAACGGAACACGTATTTATATTCCTGTTGGACCCAATGATGGAAATCCTAGCAACACTTGGGGATCTGGATACTAGTATATAAGAAAAGCCTACTTCTCAATCATGGAGAGTAGAGCTTTTTTGTTTATTCGGTATAATTTATATATCTATTCGCTTGCCTTTTTTAATTTTTTGATGTAGATTTTATCTTGTTGTTATAGTCTATTTTGCTAATTTGAATTAAAATGATATTACGCAAACCCTTGTGAGTTCTAGTCTGTCTAAATGTGGTGTTGTAGAAAAAATACACCGTGAAACTAAATAATTTATTTAGATAGAGCCTAGAATCCTTGTTGTGTAAGGGTCTAGGCTTTTTATCTTTTGATTCATTACATGTTCATTTGTAGATGGAATGTAGAGGGAGGATTACCCAAGTTTGGCTGAAGGGGACGGTCTCGAAAACCGTTAGGCGAGTAACATCGTGCAAGGGTTCGAATCCCTTATCCTCCGTACTGAGAAGCAGTTGAGTTATTAGTTGCAAATAAAACGACAGAGACGTACACTTAAAGTAGAAAAATACTTAAGAAGAGGTGTCTATTATGTCAAACTATGAAGAAAAAGAAGCGCAAGCATTAGTAAAAATTGCCGACGTTTTGAACAAATTGGATGCAAGTTTAGAAGAGTTGAGCTCGCTAGATGAGGATACAAAAAAACATAGTATGAAGAAATGGATTGTTGAAAAAAAAGCCATTCATGAGATTAAAAAAATTGCACACGAAGCTGGTAAGTATGACAAGTATGATGAAAAAGAATTAGAAAAAGAAATGGATCTGTTGGAAAAGTTTATGTAAAAAAGCGCTAGCTTTTGTTCAACAGTTATTTAATTTTGAGTCTAGAATTAATCGTTTTGATTTTTTCTAGGCTTATTTTTTATGAAGTAAGCAAATCGTATCGGGAGAGGTATTGAATTAAGAAATAAAGCATGTATTGATTCAGAAAAAAAGTTGTAGTAAAATGTTCGTCACAACTACTTTTCTTCTGATTTCATAGAAGGAAAAGTTGGAATAATGAATTGAGAAGAGTCGATTTTTAGGAGATGATTTTAGGTGACTTTTTATCAATTATTGCAGTTAGATCCATTTATTTTAAAACAAAAAATTCATCAAGCGGATACTAAAAAACAGCGGAGATATTTTTGGCGCGCCTTGTTAATAAGGGATATCTTATTAGTTTCGTTTGCGATTTTATGGGTGTCGACGATTACTTTTTTCTTTGGAAAAGCTGTAGCGCCTTTTTCAATTGTATTATTTTGTTTGCTGTTGAGTATCCGTTTCGTCTCATATGGCTACAGGGAAAAACAGGCCTTGCTTAGTTTAGGAATCGTGTTAACAATTCTAGGTGTTAGTCCATTAATTTCACTGATTTCTGTATCATTTTTACAATTGGGCCTTCATTTTATCTGCTTGCTGGCATTGTTTTTCTTAACTGGTAAAAACCCTAAAATGGGTAATCCTGGCTTGTATACGTTCTCCTACTTATATTTAGTTGGCACGGTTCACTATCAATCGTTTCAGCAATTAGAACAAACTTTCTTTGTATTAGTGTTTGCTTATCTACTTTTAGCTTTTGTTTATCATGTGAAACATAAAAAATTGGATCAAGAGATTACTTTTATACAGATGGTTACAGAAAATGGTTTTTTTAATCAAAGAAATATTTGGTTTGGTTATTACGCTTTAGGCATTAGCTTATTACTTTTTATAGGAACGCACCTTCAGATTGACCGCTTTATGTGGGCAACATTTGCTAGTTCGTCATTATTTTCTGGGTATGATACGTTTAAATTGTCTGAACGAGCAAAAGAACGAATAATAGGGGTCGTTATTGGTTCTCTAGTATCGGCTATCTTGTTATTTTATATACCAACGAACCTACTTGGTATTTTAGGAGGACTTTGTTTAGGCTTATGCACATCTTATAAAAGTAAAACGATTTTTAATTGTGTTGGTGCTATCATGGCAGCTTCTATGATATTTGGGCTAGAAACAGGTCTTTACTTAAGAATTTTGTTAAATATGTTGGGGCTAGCTTACGGTTTGCTTTATCATTTTGTCTTTGTAAAAACTATGTCCTATTGCAATCGCAAGGAGTGGCTGAAATTGTCTGAATAAAAGGAGCCTAACATTCTTTCTTGAAAGAATGTTAGGCTCCTTAGACATTTTTGTGTATATTCCATATATGCTATTAATCAATGACCAACTGCTATATCAAATGTCGCAATTTTTGCTGAGCCAGTAGGTACAAGGTCTAGTTCCACTTCGTCAAAACTATTGCCATCAACTGGTATCCCAAAGTAAATTGTAGATGTTCCAGTTCTACCTTGAGAAACATAATCTTGACCATTTTGCTGATTAAATGATTGTAAAGCTTTTCCATCCTTAGAATATGCTTGGAAATAATTAGAGTGGGGTAAAAAGGGTTCTTCCATAGCAATATTGGTATAATCAAAAGTCACTGCCATCATTTTGCTAGTATCATAATCTTCTAGATTAATCATATAATCTGGAAATGCAGATTGATTAGTAGAAACTTTCGTAAGTTTAATTTTTCCAACTTTTTTAGAATTTGAATATAGATCAACGTCTTCATTTAAACCATATTTTTTTTCTTCCTTTTTTTGTTTGGAATCTACTTTGGATTCCTGGCTTTTTTTATTTTCATCAGTATTTCCTGTTTTTAAAGAATCATTTTCTTTTTTTAGACTAGAAATAGTTGTTTCTAGTTTTTGCACTTTAGTAGAATCATTATTAGAACAACCTGCTAAAATACCAAGAGATATTAATGTTATGCTTAACAAATACATTTTTTTCATTTGAAAACTCCTCATTTCTGTTATAATATTTTTGTAAACTAAATCTCGAAATACTTTTTTGAGTCCGTGGTCCCCACATGGACTTTTCTTTTTTTATAGACTATTATCTATTAGTATACCTAAATTTCTATTTAATTCGTAATGACTGACCAGGATAAAAAACAGAAGTTTCAATGCGTGGATTTAATGCTAATAATTCTTCCAAGGTTAAACCATTTCTTTCGGCTAACTGTCGCCCACCTTCACCACTTCGTACCGTATCGTATATAGGTTGGTCTGATTTAGAATTTTGTATTTGTTCACTAGAATCAGAGTTTTGTGGTGGTTGCTGCTCAGATTGTTCAAAAACTTGTTGAGTTTGATTATTTCTTTCAATTAATTGTTCCAACGTAATATTACCTAGATAAGTGTATATTTGTCCATTAACAGTTAAAGTACCATCATTATTTTTCGTTACTGTTCGGGGCGTATTATTCAAAAGAAACGTCATTATTTGATTACCATTCTCATCCACAGAAAAACTTACATTTTGAAGAGGAACATTCGATTGAGTTATGCTAGTGAGTGTTCCGTCAGCATTTATAAAAAATAAGTTATCACTTTGAGGAATACCCCAACCGCCTATAAAATCAGCTAAGCTAACTTGTGGTAGCGGTTCTTTAGTAGTAGATGAAGAGGTAGATTGGTTTGTTTCAGATGAGACGTTTTGATAATTAGAGCTGGTTTCTTCCGTTTTATCTTTTTGAGTGGAAGAATCAATACTTTTCTTTGTGTAAGGTTTCAAAACTAGTTTTGTTTGGTTATCAGAATTGTTTGTCTTAGTAGGAGTGAAAAGTAGATTTTGCTTTTCTTTTTTTATCTTGTAAGCTACTTCTTTTCCTTCATTTTCCCAACGAATTTGATTGTTTTTTAGATGGTATTTGACTTTGTATTCTATTTTATTTGCAATTTGTTTACCTAATTCTTCGCCTGCTTTTTCCAAATCATTTTTTGCAGTTGATGTGTGTTCATCTGTATTGATTTTGAAAGTAGCGGTATCTTCGCTGAATGATACAATCATTACTACTTCATCAACGTTGGAGTTTACGGCCCACTCGTTTGCCATTAGCTCTTTTGTGGTCACTTTATTTCTGCAAGAAGTAAGGGTCAGTAAGGATAAAAAAACAATCAACCCCAGTAAACTTTTTTTCATTTTTAACTCAATCCTCTTTTCTATTTTACTATTTTTTTGTATCTTCGAATCTCTCTCAATCCCAGCCAACCACTCGCTGATAACAAGTACCAAAACGGCATAAACTGGATTAAATAGCGAGAGCGGCCGCCTTCAAAGAGCAATAAATACAGAATAGCTCCAATGAAAGCTAATTTTAAAATCGCGTAGTTATTTTTTGAATCTTTTAGAGGGATACTGAACAATAGACCTAGTAATGTGAGTAAATAGAAAAAATGCATATAAATTCGTAGATAGTTACTTTTTTGATTTTGCGGATAATACAGTGACCGCAAGTGTTCTTGCCAACGATTTTTAGAAGGCGTTTCTGGGATTAAATCACCGCCATCCCAACCCCAGTCAAAATCACCATTGGCAGTATTATGACGATTTTTTTGAGCCAGAAAACGAAGATAACCGAAGAATCCTTTATTTTTTAAACGGTCTTGAATCATTTTTATGGTATAAGCTTTTTTGGCTTCTTGTGTAGGCAACTGATTTACTGCTTGTGTATCTGCATCATTGTAACCGCCAGTTCCAGTCAAACCCATCATTACAAAAAGTGTCCAAGGTTTGGCTTGTTCTTTATCGATTTCCGTAATCGTTTGTTTTTCCACAAAAAATTGAAAACTATAATATGCGCTGGCGAAACCAGTCAGTAAAAAGAGAGCAACCACGGTTAATTTTACGATAGACTGTTTGTTCCGATTTACTAAAAGAAGTTGCAGCACTTTTATACAACTAAATGCAATAAAAAAGATAATAGACGAAGGTTTCATTAAAAAACACCAAGCTAGGCCAATTCCAATAAACAGTAATAAACAATATTTTACGAAGGGATGGGAAACTTGGTCAAAAAGGCTATATGCAAAAAAAACTAGGTTGATGAACAATAAGACGGCCGTATCTGTATAAGGCGTTAGTAACCATGGAGACAATCCGAAAGAAAGAAAAAATAAACTATAAGCAACGAAGGCCGTTAATGGATTAAAGACACGTTTAGAGGCATGATAAAAGAGAAATAAACTGCTATTAATAAACAAGCAATTAACCACTTGCCAACTAAACCAAGTATTGCTCCAGCTCCCTGTCACATCAATGAAACGCAAAAATTTATTCAGGTAATACATCATGAAAAAGAAAAATTCGTTATTGGGGTTTAAAGAAAGTACGATTTTTGAATAATCCCTATTTTCAGTGGTAATACTATGAAAGTTGTCAAAAACATCCCAGCCAATCGGCACAGTAATCTGCGTCAGGAGTAAAAGTTGTAGTAAAAATAAACTGACCAAACTACCAATAATAACCACACGATCATGGGTTTTTATTAAGTGCCAGAGCGCTTGAATCTTAGTGTAAAGAAATTTTTTGTTTTTATAAATAATCAACAATAGAATAATTAATAGAGGAAGTAAAACAAGCAAGTGCTTAGGCTTTTCCCAAAGAATTTTTACCAGAGAATAGGGAGAGTTAATTGCGCCGTAAAAGACAAATAAAATAAAAAAAGTAAAAATATAATTTTCTAGATTCAGAATCCGTTTAAAAGTAGCCATATTTTCTCCTTCCATTTTTTTAGCTAGACTAGTTCTTATTTTATCATAAAGATTTTAAAATAAGAAAAAAGCCCTTCTTTTAAAAGAAAGGCTTAAAACTTTTCCTTACTTCACTTCTTTGTAACGGAAGAAGAAGCGTAAGACGCTATTTTGGCTAGTTGTTGTTAGTTTATCTGTCGGTAAGACTGTTAGTAAGAAGAAAAACAGACTAATCACAAGAGTGAAAAATAAGAAGACGGGACTGCCACCTGTTATCACAGTATCTGTTTGAACGTCATATTTAAAAGTTGACATAACAGAGAAAACTTGTGTATAGCTACAGGCAATAGAAAGTAGATATAAAACAAGCACGCCCCAACCTGTCATCCCAGCATCACGATAACGACGTACACACATTGCCCACGTTGGTAATAATAAAGCTAACCATAAAACAAGTGCAAAAAGCATCAACGGTAATAAGTTTCCAAAATCATAGGTTTCAAAATATTCAGCTGCTAAAATTGCTGACACGGCTTTGCCGACAATGGCAATATAAAAAATAAGTGCTAAAATGCTTAATACCAATGTCATCCACCAATAACCAGCACGTGTGGTCCGACCTTTAAAATCAACATATCCACGAAAATAATCTTTAAAAGCTTGTCCAAATGTTACTTTACCTTTTTCCTCAATTTTAACCATAAAAACACCCCTTTGTATTTAATAAAATGATTATAACGGAAAGTAATAAAATAGGAAAATGCGAATTCGCATATTTTGTGGTTTTTTTGATAAATCATATAAAGAGCAGGTTTTATCAAAAAACGGTAAAATAAGAGAAGATATTTTATAATGGAGGAATCATGAATGAAAATCAGTATTAGACATCGCTACATAGCAAAAATTCCAGCATTAGAAGTGACAACAGAAGAGCAAAAAAACGAAGCATTACCTTTAATTGTTTACTATCATGGTTGGCAATCAGCTAAAGAATTATCTTTAACACAAGCAAGAAAATTAGCACACGAGGGGTTTCGGGTCATTTTACCAGATGCCATGAACCATGGAGAAAGAAAAACAGGACCTATTTCCACGATTCCTTCGATTACATTTTGGAGTAGCATTCAATATAATTTAATTGAATTTCCAGTAATTATCCATCATTTTCATAAATTAGGGTTGATTAAAGAAAATTGGATTGGCGTGGGTGGTGTATCCATGGGCGGTATTACTACCAGCGCTCTTATGACCCAACATCCTGAGATTCAAGCTGCTGCTTGCTTAATGGGAACACCCTATCCGGCGCGCTATATTCAGCGAGTGATTCAACGGGCGAAAGAATTTGCTATTTTTGTACCTAAAGACTTGCCACTGTTGCTAAGTTGGGTGCATCAATACGATTTATCACAAACGCCAGAAAGACTACAAGAACGACCGATGCTGTTTTGGCATGGAACGGAAGATGAAAAAATTCCCTATGAAGACATGGCTGATTTTGAACAATTAGTGTCTGGGAAAACGTATGCGAGAAATACGCAATTTATAACGGAAATCGGTGAGCGGCATTTAGTGAAAGGAGAAACAATGGATTTGGTTGTTGACTTTTTTAAAGAAGCGTCAAAAACGTTAGAAAAATAACGGGATTTTTCAAAGAGAAAAGGGGAATCAGCTTGTTTTTTAAGAACACTTTCTATAAACTTAACAGAAAAGGGGTTGAAGGTGTACATGGAGAAAAACAAGTTGAGAAAAGTGGGCTTAACTGCCCTGGAATGGCTAAAACAACATCCAGAAATTAAACAACATAAAGAATCAAGTCTCTATGAACAGTTGTTTGCTAGTCAGCAATGGCAACAAGCACAAACGATCGGAATGATTCGGTCGTTACCGCTAGAATTATCAACACAGCCAATTTTCGAACGGGCCATGCAAGAGAGCAAGCAAGTGGCGGTGCCGCGAACATTTAAAGGAGGCAAAATGCACTTTTATCAAGTCTTTCCAGAGACGGTTTATGATACCAGTGCATTTGGCGTGGAAGAACCTCCGTTAACAGCGGCAGAAATAACAGCTACAGCGATTGATTTATTGATTGTGCCAGGGATTGTTTTCAATCGTGCTGGCTATCGAATAGGCTTCGGCGGTGGTTTTTATGATCGTTATTTGGAACATTTTTCGGGCCATTCATGTAGTTTAGTTTTTAGTGAACAACTCCATGAGCAATGGCAACCAGAAGCGTTTGATCAGCCAATCGAACAATTATTTATACAATAGGAGGAATGGAATGAATTATCAAACAGAAATGAAATTGAAACGGCTAAAAAATCAGCCGTTCATTACGTATGCCCTTTTAGGTATTTCAATCATTGTTTTCCTTGGATTGGAATTAACTGGAGGATCAGAAAATATTTTAAACTTAGTTAATTGGGGAGCAATGGTTCGTCCACTGGTAGCTCAAAATCATGAATACTGGCGGTTTATCACGCCAATGTTTCTTCACATTGGATTTATGCATATTATTTTGAATATGGTTACTCTTTATTATATCGGCGCACAGGTTGAGGCAATTTATGGGCATTGGCGCTATTTGGGAATTTATTTATTGAGTGGGATTGCTGGAAATATCGCCAGTTTTGCCTTTGGGACACCCAACAGTGTCTCAGCGGGTGCTAGTACAGCGCTTTTTGGTTTGTTCGGCGCATTTGTTATTTTAGGACGCCATTTTAGAGACAATCCAGCGATTATGTATATGGTGCAACGCTATTCAATGTTTATTGTGATTAATTTGTTATTTAACTTGTTTAGTAGCTCTGTAGATATGATGGGTCATGTTGGCGGTCTAATCGGTGGACTATTAGTCGCGACGGCTTTTGCTGTTCCAAATCGTGAAGAAGCATTTAATAAGCACGAGCGAATTATGGCCACGTTAATTTTTATTTTTCTTGTCGTAATTTGTCTGTTATTGGGTTTTAAAAAATACGGTTTACCTGTATAATAAGGAAGTGTTTTCGTATGGAAACGTTATATGATGTACAACAACTTTTTAAACAGTTTGGGATGTATATTTATGTCGGTGCACGGATTTATGATATTGAGTTAATGATGATTGAATTAAAAAAATTGTATGAAGGTCAATTGGTAGACCGAGATACGTATTTACAGGCCCGGCATATTTTGCAAAGAGAGCATCGAATAGAAGAATCTAGAGGGAAGCAGAAAGGAATCGACTAAATGGATAAGAAGATTATTGGGATTGATTTAGGTGGAACGACCATCAAATTTGCTATTTTAACAACCGATGGCGTTGTTCAACAAAAATGGAGTATTGAAACGAATATTTTAGAAGATGGCAAGCATATTGTGCCATCAATTATTGAAAGTATTCGTCACCGTATAGATCTTTATAATATGAAAAAAGAAGATTTTGTGGGAATTGGTATGGGAACACCAGGAAGTGTCGACATTGAAAAAGGAACTGTTGTAGGTGCCTATAATTTAAACTGGACGACTGTACAGCCTGTCAAAGAACAAATCGAATCTGCTTTAGGAATTCCGTTTGCCTTAGATAATGATGCCAATGTTGCCGCTTTAGGTGAGCGTTGGAAGGGCGCGGGGGAAAACAATCCCGACGTGATTTTTATTACTTTAGGAACAGGTGTCGGCGGAGGCATTGTTGCAGCGGGAGAATTGCTCCACGGTGTTGCTGGCTGTGCTGGTGAAGTTGGGCATGTGACGGTTGATCCTAACGGCTTTGACTGTACCTGTGGGAAACGTGGCTGTTTAGAAACTGTTTCTAGTGCCACTGGTGTCGTTCGTGTTGCACGTCATTTATCAGAAGAATTTGCAGGTGACTCTGAACTGAAACAAGCGATTGATGATGGACAAGATGTTTCGAGTAAAGACGTTTTTGAATTTGCCGAAAAAGGCGATCATTTTGCTTTAATGGTTGTGGATCGTGTTTGTTTCTATTTAGGCTTAGCCACAGGAAACTTAGGTAACACGTTAAATCCAGATAGCGTGGTTATCGGTGGAGGTGTTTCTGCAGCAGGAGAATTTTTACGTAGTCGTGTCGAAAAATATTTCCAAGAATTTACCTTCCCGCAAGTTCGAAATAGTACAAAAATCAAATTAGCAGAGCTAGGTAATGAGGCCGGCGTCATTGGTGCCGCCTCACTAGCATTACAATTTTCAAAAGAGAAATAGAGAGGGCTTTTTAGAATGAGTATTTTATGGGTAATCAATGGCATTTTGCTAGTTATTGTACTAGCGATGGTATTCAATGAATTATATTTGAAAATTATGGTGAAACGTTCAGCAAAAATGCTGACGGAAGAAGAATTTAAAGAAACAATGCGTAAAGCACAAGTGATTGATGTTCGTGAGAAAGATACATTTGATGCTGGGCATATTTTAGGGGCGCGCAGCATGCCATACAGCATGTTAAAAACAACAATTGGTTCTCTTCGTAAGGATCAACCTGTTTATCTTTATGATCAGAAGAAAGCTTTAAGTATCCGAGCAGCTAATTTATTACGCAAAAATGGCTATACTGATATTTATATTTTAAAAGGCGGCTATGATGGCTGGACTGGGAAAGTGAAAAAGAGAAATAGTTAATAACAAAAAGAGTTGGTCTTCATTGAGACCAACTCTTTTTGTATAGGAAAGCTTAATAGAGATGTTGCTTTTTGTCAGTCCTCACTTTTTGAGCTACAATAAAGAGAAGAGGTGAAGGCAGATGATTCAAATCAAGCGAGCATATGAAGCACCGACAGAGCAAGATGGCTACCGTGTTTTAGTTGACCGTATTTGGCCACGAGGAAAATCCAAGGAATCTGAAAAGTTAGATGAATGGCTCAAAGAAGTGGCCCCAAGTACAGAGCTACGGAAATGGTTTAATCATGAAGCAAATAAATATCCCGAGTTTAAACAAAAATACCAAGAAGAATTGAAACATGAGCCAACTGCCACAGCGTTTAAGCAGTTACAGACGATTGTAAAAAATCAGCCAGTAGTCACGCTGGTCTATGGGGCGAAAGATACAGTGCATAATCAAGCGGTTGTCTTAAAAGAATTATTAGAAAAATAGAGTAGGTGATTGGATGAAAATTGCAATTGTAGGTGCTGGACCCAGAGGCTTATCAGCTGCAGAACGAGTCATTGAATGGGCTCGTAAAACGGAAATAAATGTTCAGCTCACGTTGTTTGATCCATACGGTCCAGGTGGGAAAATTTGGCGAGCAGAGCAACCTAATTATTTATTAATGAACACCGTGATTAGTCAAGTCACTTTATTTACAGATGAATCTTTTAGTGGCGAAGGACCAATTGTCAAGGGCCCCACTCTCTATGAATGGACCCAAACAGAAGCTGCGCAGTACATTCAACAGCAACAACCCTATAATTATCTTGAGTTGTTGAAAGAATGTCATCGCCTTGGACCGAATGATCACTGCTCGAGGGCTTTTTATGGCATGTACCAAAAATGGTTTTATACGTATTTAGCCACGAGGTGTAACGAACAAACATCGCTGACGTTTTTTAAAGAGCCAGTAACTGCTGTGCGGGTAGGAGAGGATAACTATTATGTGTATACTCAATCCATTGAGTTTACGGCAGACAAAGTAATTTTAGCTTTGGGTCACCAAGAAAATGAATTAACGACTGTTGAACAAGAGCTTGCGGACTACGCCAAGGAGCATCGTTTGTTTTATTCTTCTCCTAAAAATGCGGCGGATGCTTTATTGGCACTTGCCAATATACCTGCAAAACAACCCGTTGTGTTAAAAGGCTTAGGTTTGGCATTTTTTGACTATTTATCTGCCTTGACGATTGGCCGCGGGGGTGTTTTTTCTCGTCAAAATGGCCGCTTACGTTATGAACCTTCTGGAAGAGAGCCTATTATTATTGCTGGTTCTGGTCGCGGTTTTCCTTCTCATCCTCGAGGGAATAATCAAAAAGGCTACGGGGAAACCTATCAGCCTGTTTTTTTAACCGAAACGTATTTAGCTGAATGTCGTAAAAAAGGACAGGTTACAGGCGCAGAGTTTTTTGGGTATTTAAAAAAAGAAGTGGAATATGTGTATTACACTTGCTTAATCGAAGAAAAATATCCGCATCTTTCTAAAGAGGCCTTTCAACAGCTGTTTATTCAAACCAAGGGAGCGCCGGAAAGCCTAGCCCACTTTGAAAAACAAGATTGGTTTGATTGGCAAGCGTTAGAACATCCTGAAACAAAGAAAACTACTCATGAAAGTTTTCGTTCGTTTTTACTAGAGTATTTAAAATGGGATATTCAAGAAGCAGAGAAAGGCAATCTTAGCGGTCCTTTGACCACTGCTTTAGACAGTTTAAAAGATTTAAGAGATCAGATTCGCTTTGTTTTGGATGAAGGATTATTAACGAATGACGAGAGTCAAAAGTGGTTGTGGCATTGGTTTACCCCGTTGAATACCTTTTTGTCAGTGGGACCTTCTGTTGAAAGAACAGAAGAGCTACAGGCGTTAGTTGAACTGGGATTAGTCACGATTCTGGGGCCAGAAATGCGTGTCGAAATGAAAGCGGGTCAATTTATTACTTATGCTAATTTGTTTCCGGAAAATCGGTATAATAGTCACTTTTTAATTGAAGCGCGCATTCCCAAAGTCAATAATGAAAAAAGTTTGAATCCTTTAACGAGGCAGTTGTTAGCCGATAAGCTAGCTACGCTCCATCAACTGGCATTAGCCGATGGTCAAATAGTCAAAACAGGTGCACTCTTGATTGTGCCTGCCACGAATCAAGTCATGACAAAAGATGGACAGGTGGCGACAGGCCTTTTTAGTTGTGGTATTCCAACAGAAGGTATTCATTGGTTAACAGCCGCTGCAGCTCGTCCTGGTGTGGATCCTTGGAATATGCGCGATATGGATCGGATTGCTGCCACTATTTTTAATAGTTAAGAAAAATAGTCAGCTCCTTTGGTAAAAAAGAAAGCATAACAAGTGGTCATCCATCGCTTTGATGGATGACCACTTGTTATGCTTAAGAGAATCAACAGAGCCAGAAGCGCTTCTGTTGATTTCTTGGCGTTAGATTTTTTATCTCAACGTCACAGCTATTTTTTAACGTGCAATACGCTTACGCATCGCTTTTTTACGGTTTTCTTCAATCATATCTTCTTTTTCTTCAATTGGATCAATGACTGTTTTTTTAATAGTTGTAGCCACACCGGCTAAAGCAGCAACTGTGATAGCAGTACCGACTAACATACCTGATACAAATTTTTTCATCGTTCATTCCTTCTTTCAAATTGTATTTGTTTCTATTATGACGGAAAAAAGCAAAAAAATCCAATAGTTACAATGATTTTTCATAAACTCTACGACTAATTTAGAGATTTGTTAAAATTTACCAAGTCTTTTCTGTATTTTTATAGGAAAAATGAATAAGGAGAAATGGCCAAATTAAATCCTGTTTACAAAATGAAATAATTCAGAAGTAGACCTTATTTAATGGTACAATAGAAAAAGAAATTAGGGAGTAAAAGGAGCGTATTTATGTCTATTTTAGTATTAGGTGGCGCAGGCTACATTGGCTCACATGCCGTCGATCAATTAATTTCAAAAGGATATGCCGTTATTGTTGTTGATAATTTATTAACGGGACATCGTTCAGCAGTTCATGAACAAGCGACTTTCTATGAAGGCGATATTCGTGATAAAGCTTTTTTACGTAGCGTCTTTGAAAAAGAATCAATTGAAGGGGTGTTGCACTTTGCGGCCAATTCTTTAGTAGGAGAATCCGTGGAGAAACCGTTAATGTATTTCAATAACAATGTTCACGGCACTCAAATTGCGTTGGAAGTCATGCAAGAATTCGGGGTGAAACACATTGTTTTTTCTTCCACAGCGGCCACTTATGGCGAACCAAAAGCAATGCCTATTACAGAAGAAACCCCAACGAATCCTAAAAATCCGTATGGGGAAAGTAAATTAATGATGGAAAAAATCATGAAATGGTGCGACAACGCTTATGAAATGAAATATGTTGCTTTGCGTTATTTTAATGTTGCAGGAGCAAAAAAAGATGCCTCAATTGGTGAGGATCACACGCCAGAAACGCATATTGTGCCAATTATTTTACAAGTGGCATTAGGCCAACGAGCAGAGCTAAGTATTTTTGGGGATGATTATGATACACCAGATGGCACGTGCATTCGAGATTATGTTTACATTGAAGACTTGATTGCAGCACATATTTTGGCTTTAGAATACTTGAAAAATGGTGGCGAAAGTGACGTCTTTAACCTGGGAAGCAACAACGGCTATTCTGTTAAAGAAATGTTAGATGCTGCTCGCGAAGTGACAGGCCAAGAAATTCCTGCAACAATCGCGCCACGCCGAGCAGGGGATCCTAGTACGTTAATTGCTTCTAGTGAAAAAGCCAAACGAGTTTTAGGCTGGCAACCAGAAGTAACTGAGGTCAAGGACATTATCGCCACCGCTTGGCAATGGCACCAAGCTCATCCACATGGATATCAAGAAAAGTAATAGGAGGAATGAATCGATGACCACGAGTCAAATGATTGCCGATTTTACCACACTTGCTATTCAAGCAGGTGGTTGGATGGAGTTGGATCGCTTATATCTTCAGAACCGTTTATTATCAATGATTGGTGAACAAGAATTAGGCGAAGTAGACATACGGCCTGTGGCAACACCCGCCGCTGATTTGGCGGAACAATTGTGTCAAATTGCGAGTGCCAACCAACTTGTAAAAACAGAGCAACAAAAAGAACAGTTCATGGTGCAATTGATGGATTTGTTGACACCGCCACCTTCTGTGGTTAATGCTTTTTTTGCACAACATTATGCCAAAGAGCCACAAGAGGCTACCGAGTATTTTTACCAACTTTGTCAAAAAAACGGTACGGTCATTGAACAGGAAGAACCTGTTGTTTTTTCAACAGTCTATGGTGATTTTTTAGCAAATAAGGTCCACAGTGAGGCGCCAAAAGCAACGCTCTCTGCACAAAGCTATCCCCGCTGTGAATGGTGCATGGCAACAGAAGGCTACCAGGGAAGTCAGCAATTTCCTGCGACTACGAACCATCGAGTGATTCGAATGAACTTAGATGGCGAAAGCTGGGGGTTTTCCTTTGTAAAACAGGCACAATATCAGCAACAAGGTGTGATTGCGTTTGAAAAACATCAGGCAGCGAAACGTTCAATTAAGACTTTTCAGCAATTGTTGAAAATTGTTGAGGTCTTTCCTCATTATTTTGCTGGGATTGATGCTGACTTTGAACAAAATGAGCATGTCTATTATCAAACGGGTTTGCAACAATTTCCATTAGCCGAAGCGAGCATTTCAGAATATGTTGAGTTAGCTAACTATCCTTTAATCAACGCAGGAATGGTGAATTGGCCAGTTGCGACATTTCGCCTAGAGGGACCGAATGCGTTAGAAGTTGCCCAAGCCGCAAATGATATTTTTGAGCAATGGCAAATGCTAAAACTGCCAACGGATGAGATACAAATCGTTGCCCGACGAAAAGAACTTTTATATGTCATGGACTTAATTTTTAGTCGACCTCAAGCAAAGCCTTCGTTAACGTTAGCAGAAGTCCAAGGTTTAACGACTTGGAACAACCAGAAAACGCAGGCACTTGAAACTATCGCTTCAGCGTATCAACAGCGATTAAAAGAAGCCAGTGCGTTTGCAGAAACAAGTGAAGGAAAAGCGGCTTTTTTAGCAATGGTTGCGCCAGTGACTCATTAAAAGAAAAAAGATGCCGAATGACTAAAAATCACGTATAATAGATAAGAATGAAAAATAAGGGAGGGTAAAAAATGGCTTATCAAGCACTTTATCGGGTCTGGCGTTCACAACGTTTCGATGACGTAGTAGGACAAAAAGCAATTACTCAGACACTGAAAAATGCGATAGTGCAAAAGAAAACATCTCATGCCTATTTATTTACTGGCCCTCGTGGTACAGGTAAAACCAGTGCCGCAAAAATTTTTGCTAAAGCGATTAACTGTAAACATAGTCAAGATGGTGAACCTTGTAATGTTTGTGAAACCTGTGTAGCCATTACGGAAGGTCGTTTAAATGATGTCATTGAAATTGATGCGGCGAGTAATAATGGCGTGGAAGAAATCCGTGATATTCGTGATAAAGCAAAGTATGCACCGACACAAGCAGAGTACAAAGTTTATATTATTGATGAAGTTCATATGCTATCAACTGGCGCGTTCAATGCACTTTTAAAAACCTTGGAAGAACCACCACAAAATGTTATTTTTATCTTAGCAACGACTGAACCACACAAGATTCCGTTAACGATTATCTCACGGACGCAACGCTTTGATTTTAAGCGAATTAGTACGCAAGATATCGTCGATCATATGGCCCATATCATGCAGGAAATGGCTCTCGATTATGAGGAACAAGCCCTTTATGTGATTGGGCGTGCTGCGGAAGGTGGGATGCGAGATGCCTTGAGTATCTTGGATCAAACGATTTCATTTAGTGATGAAAAAGTAACACTGGAAGATGCAATGCAAGTGACAGGCAGCCTAACCTATGAAATGATGGATCATTATATTCAGTGTTGTGTCGCCGGTGATGTTGAACGAGCATTAGAAGGCTTGGAAAGTATTTTAGGCGAAGGCAAAGAAGCGCGCCGTTTCTTAGAAGATTTGTTATTATATTGTCGAGATTTACTGATGTATCAGCAAGCACCGAAGTTATTAGCAGAAAAAGCAGGAACTTTGACAGAAGCATTTAAGGAACTAGCTACACAAACACCTGCTGAAAAAATCTACCAACTAATCCAAATTTTAAGTGACACACAAAATGAGATCCGCTTTACCAACAATGCGAATATCTATCTGGAAGTAGCCACTGTCAAATTAGCTAAAACGGTGCAACCCAATAAACACAACACGCCAGAAACAGCTAATCAAGATGGTAGTGCAGAGGGAAATCCAGAATTAGCAGATTTACAAAATCAAATCGGGCAACTGAAGAAAGAACTGGCTGAATTAAAGAAACACGGTGTAGCTGCTAAAGAAGCAGATGCGCCACGTCAACAAGCACGACCACAAGCGCCAAAAAGTTCGTTCCGTGTACCCACAGAACGGGTATATCAAGTCTTAAACGAAGCGACTAGAACACATTTAATGAATGTGAAAAATGTCTGGGAAGACTTACTGCAAACATTATCTGTGACTCAACGAGCGATGCTAAAGGCTAGTGAACCTGTCGCAGCGAGTCCTAAGGGCATCGTGGTGGCATTTGACTATGAGATTGTTTGTGCTCGTGCAACAGACGATGAAGAGATGCAGTTAGCTTTCAATAATAATTTAAGCCGTTTGATGGACTATACACCAGAGATGGTCTGCATTACTAGAGAAAGCTGGCCAAAACTAAGACAAAGTTTTATTAACCAAAATCAGGGCAGTTTGAATCATTCTGAACCTGAAAATGAAATGGCTCGTCTAGCGGACGAACCGCCTGTAACAAATGAACATTCACAAGAAAATCCAGTAGTAGATGAAGCAATCGCTATGTTTGGTGAAGAGCTTGTCGAAGTACTAGATGATTAATATGAAGGAGTCGAGGAATTATGATGCGAGGAATGGGCAACATGCAAGGCATGATGAAACAAGTACAAAAAATGCAAAAAGAAATGGCCAAAGCGCAAGAAGCGCTAAATGAAAAAGAATTTATCGGTGAGGCAACCAATCAACTTGTGACAGCGACCTTTACTGGTGATCGCACAATGAAAGATTTGACCATTAAAGAAGACGTGGTTGATCCTGAAGACGTTGATATGTTACAAGATTTAGTCATTATGGCTGTCAACGATGCGTTAGTAAAAATTGAAAAAGAAACCGAAGCAACTTTAGGTAAATACACCAAAGGAATGCCAGGATTCTAAAAAATAAGACAAACGAAAGTATGAAAAACGTCATGCCCAAAAAATCGAACTTTTTGGGCATGACGTTTTTTCTGTTTTTGTGGGAAAACTCTTTGGCAATTTTAGTAGTCGCTTCCAAAAAACTATGCTATACTAAAGCCAATTGAAGAGAAACATTTGGGGTGCTATTAGCTGAGATTATACCCATGGAACCTGAAACAGTTAGGACTGGCGCAGGGAAATGTCTTGAAATTTTGACCGATTATTGCACCCAACTACGTTTATTTGTGGTTGGGTTTTTCTGTCTTTTTCAGTCGCGCCTCCTTTTGCTTCTCGCAGAAAGGAGTTTTTTTACGTGGAAAAAAATCGAATCCACAGAGTTACGTTACTGGCTTTAATGATTGCGATGGACGTTGTATTATCGCCGTTAATGCGAATTGAGGGAATGGCCCCTATGTCCAGTGTCATGAACATTATTGCCGGAGTTTTATTAGGTCCTCTTTACGGAACGCTCATGGCACTTGTCTGCGGCTTAATCCGTATGACATTCTTAGGTATTCCGCCATTAGCGTTAACAGGTGCCGTTTTTGGCGCGTTTTTTGCTGGTTTATTTTATCAATGGGGACAAAAATTAGGCTGGTCGATGCTAGGGGAAATTTTTGGGACAGGCATCATTGGCTCGTTATTGTCCTATCCTGTAATGGTTTGGTTTACTGGCAGTAAGCAGAATTTTTATTGGTTCATTTATACACCACGATTTATTGGTGCCACACTGATTGGTTCAGTGATTGCTTGGCTTGTCTTAGTAAAACTGAAAGAAACTCGGGTATTTAAACAAACACAGGAATTATTTTTAGGAGGGTACTTTTATGAAAACAAGCGTTAAGTTTGAAACGATTTTTCCACTGACAACGGCACCATTAATTCAGTGCATTACGAATGAAATTACGTGTGAGTCTATGGCGAATGCATTACTTTATATTGATGCTAAGCCCATTATGGCAGATGATCCCCGGGAATTTCCGCAGTTGTTTCAGCAAACCAGTGCTTTGGTTTTGAATTTAGGCCATTTATCACAAGAACGAGAGCAAAGCTTGTTAGCAGCTAGTGATTATGCTCGGCAAGTGAATAAACTGACCGTAGTCGATTTAGTCGGTTATGGCGCCAGTGATATTCGAAATGAAGTCGGGGAAAAGCTGGTGCACAATCAGCCAACCGTTGTGAAAGGAAATCTTTCAGAAATGCGGACTTTTTGCCAGTTGGTGAGTCATGGCAGAGGAGTGGATGGCAGCCCTTTGGATCAAAGTGAAGAAGCAATTGAGGAACTGATTCAGGCTTTACGTCAACAAACGCAAAAGTTTCCCCAGACGGTATTTTTAGCAACAGGGATTCAAGATGTTTTGGTTAACCAAGAGCAAGTGATTGTCTTACAAAATGGCGTGCCTGAGTTGGATTGTTTCACTGGCACGGGCGATTTAGTCGGCGCATTAGTTGCCGCTTTATTAGGTGAAGGCAACGCGCCAATGACTGCGGCAGTAGCCGCAGTGAGCTATTTTAATCTTTGCGGAGAAAAAGCCAAGACTAAGAGCCAAGGGCTGGCCGATTTTCGCCAAAATACGTTAAATCAGTTATCTCTTTTAATGAAGGAGAAGGATTGGTTTGAGGCGGTGAAAGGACGAGTGCTATGAGAGAGCAATTGAAAGTTTATTTGGTGACAGGTCGGTATGATTTTAGTGATACTGAATTTTTAAACCGAATTGAAACTGCTTGTCGCAGTGGAGTGACATTGGTCCAACTGCGCGAAAAGGAAGTGTCAACACGGCGCTTTTACGAATTAGCAGTGAAAGTTAAAGCGGTAACAGATGCGTATCAGATTCCGTTGATTATTAATGATCGTGTCGATATTTGCTTGGCAGTGGATGCGGCAGGTGTGCATATAGGGGATGATGAATTACCGGTTGCTCTTGTGCGAAAACTGGTTGGGTCCACAAAAATCGTAGGTGTTTCAGCCAAAACGGTGGCACGAGGAGTTGAAGCGGAAAACGAGGGCGTCGATTATTTAGGCGTGGGCGCAATTTTCCCCACAACGACTAAGGACAGTCCGTTAACTTCTTTGCAGACACTTTCTGAAATTGCTGCAGCAGTCACGATTCCTGTTGTGGCGATTGGTGGGATCAAAGAAGAAAATATAGAACAACTTATGGGAACGGGAGTGGCTGGTGTTTCACTGGTCAGTGAAATTATGCTGGCTGAACAGATAACCGAGAAAGTTCAAGGGTTGATGCGTGTAACGGAGCGAATGTTGGAGGCGAGAAAATGACCGAATATAATTTGACCCCACAAGTAGTCACGATTGCTGGTTCTGATTCTGGTGGGGGAGCTGGCATGCAAGCAGATTTAAAAACATTTCAAGCACGGCAGGCATTTGGCTTAAATATTGTCATTGCATTGACGGCACAAAATACGTATGGCGTGCAAGATAGCTTACCGATTCCTAGTTCATTTATTGATGCACAATTCCAATCACTGGCGGATGATTTTAAAATTGGGGCAGCGAAAACGGGGATGTTAGCAGATAGTGAGCGTGTCGAAGCTGTTGTTCGCAATTTGCAGAAAGTTGATTTTGGTCCGTTGATTGTCGATCCTGTAATGGTGGCTAAAGGTGGACATCATTTGTTAGAAGCCGAGGCAGTTCAAACGATTAAAGAGCAACTGTTGCCATTAGCAACGGTCGTGACACCTAATTTACCAGAAGCGGAAGTTTTACTAGAGACGACCATCAAGACAGAACAAGAAATGCAGACCGCAGCAAAAAAATTACAGCAATTGGGCACAAAAAATATTATTATGAAAGGCGGACATAACACAAATCAACAAGCGGCTGATTATGTGTTAATGGAAGACGGTTCGAGCTTTTGGCTAAGTGCACCACGAATTGTAACGAAAAATACTCATGGAACAGGAGATACTTTTTCAGCGTGTATCGCAGCCGAATTAGCAAAAGGTACGCCGTTAGAAGCGGCGATTGTGATTGGCAAACAGTTTATACAAGGGGCCATTAGCCAAGCAATTTCTGTTGGACATGGCCACGGACCCACTAATCATTGGGCCCAATTAACGCAAGATATTCAAGTTATTAAAGCATAAGAAGAGCCTGGGGAAAAATCATTTTAGATTTTTCCCCAGGCTCTTAAATAGCTTAAAGCTCTTTTTTGATATAGTTTATAAACGTTTTATTCACTAGTCTTCACATTTTAAATAAATTTCTTGGCCTTGTTCTTGCAAATGAGCCACGTGGGATTCTCCCCAATTACATAAGTTATCTAAGACAGCAGAGAGGCTTTGACCATAATCGCTTAAATAATATTCGACTTTTGGTGGAACTTGGTTGTAAACTTTCCGCTCGATAATGTTGTCTTCTTCGAGTTCCCGTAATTGTTGTGTCAGCATTTTTTGACTAATGCCAGTAATACCGCGTTTTAAATCGCTGGGGCGCATGGCGCCGTGCCGTAAATTACACAGAATAATTGGTTTCCATTTACCGCCAATAACATCCATCGTTGCTTCGACACCAATCGCATATGTACGAGTTTCCAAAAAACATTCCTCCTTAATAGGTTGATAATAACCAAAAGTTACTAAAAGGTACCTATGATACAAAAAAGTAGGTACTTATCAAAATTTCAATCTTAGTATATAGTAATTTTTGTTGAAATTCAAATGTTTTTTAGGAGGAAGAGAATGGAAAAGAAAATTTCACCAAATTTAACGCTCTTTGCATTAGCTATCAATGCTTTCGCAATCGGTTCAACAGAATTTATTAGTGTGGGTTTATTACCAATGATTGTTAAAAGTTTTCATATTAGTCTTTCCCAAGCAGGTTTGACTGTTTCTTTGTACGCTTTAGGTGTGACGATTGGGGCGCCGTTATTAACAATTTTGACAGGAAAATGGAATCGTCGCTCATTAATGCTGGGGATTATGCTTCTTTTCATTAGTGGGAATTTAATTGCTGCGTTTGCGCCAACGTTTATTATTTTATTGGTAGGGCGGATACTTTCTGCATTGGCGCATGGCATTTTCATGTCTGTTTCGACTGTCATTGCCGCAGATGTTGTGCCGCCATCACGTCGTGCCAGCGCCATTGCTATTATGTTTACGGGCTTAACGGTTGCAACAGTGACTGGTGTACCTTTAGGGACGTTTATTGGGCAACAAACAGCTTGGCATATGTCCTTTCTTTTTATAGCCAGTATTGGCTTGGTGGGACTGATTGCTAGTTATTTTTTAGTTCCCAAAAATTTACCGATACCAGGGAAGGTTGACTTAAAAGGAATCACGCGGATTTTTACGAACAAACCCCTCGTTTTCTCTTTTCTAATTACTGCTTTTGGTTATGGTGGAACGTTTGCTGCATATACGTACTTGTCACCGTTATTGGAAAATTTAGGCTTTTCAGCCAACGCGGTAGTGATTATTTTAGTTGTTTATGGCGTAATGGTCGCAATTGGCAATACAGTAGGTGGTCACTGGGCAAATAAAAAACCTTTAGATTCGTTAGTAAAAATGTTTAGCTTATTAATTCTGTCCTTAGTCTTTTTATTTATTACTGTTTTAATGGATAACAGTCTTCTAGGCTTATTAGCAAGTTTGATGTTGGGTCTATTTGCCTTTATGAATGTACCTGGTTTACAACTATATGTTGTAGAATTAGCGGAAAAGTATGTTCCAGAAGATATCACTTTGGCCTCAGCTTTTAATATTGCAGCCTTTAATATTGGGATTACCGTTGGCTCAATGACAGGTGGGGTGGTCACAGATCATTTATCAGTAACATATACACCGATTTTTGGTGGTTTTATCGTGTTAATTGCTGTCTTGTTCGTACTTTATATTCGGAAGCAAGAAGAACAAAAAAACAACTATCTTTAGAAAACTAAAAAAAGCAGCTGGTTACTATGGAACTGACCAGCTGCTTTTTTTTAAGCTTTTTTGCGGAAATAATTCCAGCAAGCAATTAAAACAATTACTAATAAGGTTAACAAGAAAATCAGAGAAATGAGGGAGCCCATCGTTGTCCCCTGAGCAAAATTATCTGCGTGGTCTTGAGCGATATTAATAATCGTCGCTACAATGGCCGTCGCAATAGCGCCAGAAAATTGTTGAAGTGTATTAAATAACGTATTGCCGTCGCCAAAATCTTTCTCCTCTAACAAGCTCATACCAGTTGTCATCATATTACTGTATGCAAAACCTAGACCAATCATATAGGTAACATGTCCAGCGACGAATCCTAATAAAACAGGCATCTCTAGTAAAATTGTTAAAGCTAGCCAACCGATTGTCGCCAAACTTAAGCCAAATAATATAGGTTTTTTAGCGCCGTATTGATCCAACACTCGTCCAGAAAGTGGTGCCAAAATGGCCCCGACTGTAGCACCTGGCAGCATGACTAGCCCAGCTACAAACGCATTTTTTCCAAGGACGATTTGAACAAAGTTTGGTAAGACAAAGGAAATACCTAACAATAAGAATTGACAAACTAAAAAGCCACATAAAAATAAAACAAAGGCGGGATTTTTTAAAATTGTCAAACGAACTAGTGGCTGTTCAGCCGTCGTTGCTCGTTTATAAAAAATAACAAAGCCAATAACGGCTGCCAGAAGTGAAAGCCAGCCAAACAATGTGCCAATTTTACTTAAAAACATCAACAAACCACTAAATAACAGGGCAATACCAATTAAACTAACCAAATCAAGAGTGGTGGTTTTTTTAACAGGTATTTCTGGAATAGCAGATAAGCCCATAAACAAAGAAAGTAGTAAAATAGGAATTAAGAATAAAAAGATGGCGTGCCAAGACAGGGAAGATGTTAAGATTCCACCATACGTTGGACCAATGGCTGGAGCAATTGAAGTGGTCAATGTGCCTACCCCCATCATCGTTCCTCGTTTTTCCAGCGGGGTAAAGTTCAAAATAATATGAAACATCAGTGGCAAAGCAATCCCAGTGCTAGCCCCTTGGAAGAGTCGGCCTAATAACAAGATACTGAAAGATGGCGAATAGACATCAATCGCTAAACCAATCAAAAAGAAAAGATTCGCAACGATAAATAAGCGTCTTAGCGAATAGGTTTTTAATAAATAATTGGATAAGGGCACCATGATAGAAATAACTAATAAATAAATCGTTGTCACCCACTGCACGGTACCGGTGGAAACACCAAATTCCTTTGTTAATGTCGGAAAGGTTACATTCATTGCTGTTTCAATTAATACGCCAGCAAAAGACATAATTCCTGTCGCTAAAACGGCAGGGAATAATCGTACGTTTTTTTGTTCCATTTAATCACCTCTATAGTTTTCATTTTTTCGTAAAAAAATAGAAGCAGTTTCTATAAGAATAGAAACCGCCTCTCTCTCGACACGCAACTTGCGTGTTATCTGTACGATTTGTTTACATGTTGCATTGTAAACAGTTTTTAGGCAATCGTCAAGCAGAAAATAATTAACGTTGCATGAAGAAACTAATAATTGCAAAAATAGCAATGTGAGCTGGATAGAAAATATAAAAGAAATTCCGCATGCCACGGCCTTTTTCACCATTATAAAGAACAATTGGAATCGCTGCTAAAATCATCATCCATTGGTGGTTCACCCCGAATAGTTCTTGGAAATTATAGCTGGCTGCTGAAATCAACGCAACAACGCCAATTGCTGAAATTTGTAACCACTTTTTGCCATGGAATAAATAAAAAGCCACGGCCAAGAGAACAAATAAAAACCCACCTTCTGTCATCATTAGTGATGGCACAATCAGATTGAAAAGTTGGAAACCAATTAAGATAGCAGGGTTGCTTAATATGTCTGGAGAACTAAAAACAACGAGAGGTAGAGCACTGATTAATAAAGGCACAATAAACCAAAGAAGCCCTTTACCAATTTGTTTTTGTTTAAAATAGTCCATAGACTGCATGTAGACCGTACCTAAAAATAACGTCCCAAAAATATTATTGATAATTAAGCCACCTGTTGAAAAATACGCATTTAAAATGCCGTTCAGAATCCCCATAATCCAGAAGCCTAACAATAACCGGAACATGTATTTTCGCCGATTGCTTGTGTGAATGAAGCCTTCAGAACTTTCAAATAAGAAAATAGGTGCAGCAATTCGTCCAATCCATCCGAACCAACTAGGCACGCCTAAAAAACTAAAAAATTGCAATAGATGGTCAAAGACCATTGAAATAACCCCAATGACTTTCAAGTGAAAGCCAGTTAATGTTTTACCCATAGTATAAACGCCTCTCTTTCATAAAGAACAATATAACAAAGTCCAGAAAAACCAACCATTTATTTGCCTAACAGTTATCTTACAAAATTGTTTGATTTCTTCAGCTTTTGATGAAAGAAAAAAAGTGCCAAGACTAGTTTTTATAGTTATTCTATGCTATAGTAAAAGTACATTTTAATAAAAAACATTTGGGGTGCTGTTATGGCTGAGATGATACCCATTGAACCTGATGCAGTTAGTACTGTCGCAGGGAAATGCCGATTTACTTTGATTTTTCACGCACTCATTCTGTCCTAGGATGAGTGTGTTTTCTTTTATCAGGGTTTATTTAAGTCACTCCTTTTGCTTTTTGTTAAGAGAAAGGAGTTTTTTTATTGAAAAAATGGTCATTGCAACAAGTCGTCTTACTCGCTTTTTTAGCCTTTTTGTTTGGCGGTGTTTTTATGGGGGCAGGGTTCCTCTATGCGTTATTGAATGCTGCGCTGTTACCATTAGGCTTGAGTCCATTTGCCAATGAGCTTTTATTTGGAATGTGGACCATGGTGGCACCAATTGCAGCGATGCTGATTCCACGAGCGGGAAGTGCTGTTTTGGCGGAAGTTTTAGCCGCTTTGGCAGAAATGCTTTATGGTTCGTATTTCGGACCTAGTGTATTAATTTCTGGTGTGATTCAAGGCCTAGGTAGTGAAAGTGGCTTTTTTGTGACACGCTACAAACGGTACGATACACTAACGTTATTTTATAGTGCGATTGGGACGACTATTTTTAGTTATGTGTATGAATACTTTAAGTTTGGTTATGGCAATTACGGTCTGGGGATGAACATTGCTTTAATTAGCGTTCGATTCGTTTCTATTTGTTTCTTTGGTATTTTCTTAACGAAGGTTATTTTACGAATGTATCAGTCTGCGCAAGGGTTAGCTGTGAAGGCAAAATGAATAGTATCCAATTAAAAGCTGTGTCCTTTTCACGAGAACAACCCTTGTTTGAAAAGACAAATTTAGCAATTCCTCAAGGAACGTTTTCCTTATTAATTGGCGATAGTGGTAGTGGAAAATCAACGCTCTTACGATTGATTGCCGGATTTGCTCCGCTTGATTACCAAGGAGAAATTTTGATTGAAGGAATGGAACGCCGACAATTATCAACTCGTGAAAAGACGCAAAAAATTGGCATGCTGTTTCAAAACCCCAGTCAACAATTTACAATGAAAACCTTGGAACGAGAACTGATTTTTGCTTTAGAAAATTTAGGAATCTCGCCTGAAGAAATGAACCGAAAAATCCAAACAGCGCTTCAACTTGTTCAGACTCAAACCTTATTCACACGAGAATTAGCGACGTTATCTGGTGGTGAAAAACAAAAAGCGGCGTTGACAGTTCTGCTAGCAATGAACCCAGATATTCTTTTATTAGATGAACCTTTTGCAAGTATTGATCCAACCTCTCGAAAACAATTTATTCAAATTTTAGCAAGACTCCATCAAGCAGGCAAAACGATTTTGGTGTGCGACCACGATTTCAACGATTACGCTGATGTTGTGGACCAAGTCGTCACGTTGAAAAACGGCCAGTTTGAAAAACAACCGTTGACGTTTATCAAAACAAAACCGCAGACATTTCAGCTTACAACTTCTGTGGTAAAACAACCAATGCTCCAATTGAAAAATTTTCGTTTGTCTCAGGGAAAACGAGTGCTACTTGAAGAAAAAGAAGCGCTTTTGTTTAAAGGAATTACCACGTTGACGGGGCCAAATGGGGCGGGAAAATCCACCTTATTAAAAGCCATCGTTCAGAGACAAAAATATCAAGGGAAAATGTTCTTGGCAGGCCGCCGCTTGCGGGCTTCAAAAAAATTGTATCAACACATGACATTAGCGGTGCAACAAGCCAATCGTCAGTTTGTCACGTTGACTTTACGAGAAGAGCTTTTGTTTGGTCAGAACATGACAGCAGAAAAAAGAAGAAAACAAGAGGAAGCCTTAACTTTTTTAGGTTTAAAAGAAAAACTAGAGCACAGTGTTTTTCAACTAAGTGAAGGGCAAAAAAAGATGGTGCAATTAATTAGTTTGCTGAGCTTAGATTTGGACTGTTTACTTTTAGATGAACCTTTTGCTGGATTAGATGAGCGAGCATGCAATTATTTTGTTGAATGGATCAAAGAAAAAAGTGCGCAACAAGATTTTCTAATCGTCACGCATCGGCTAGAACCTCTCTCTGGCGTGAGCAATTACCGAATAGAATTGCTGCAGCAACAACTGAATATCTGGCAGGAGGGAACCACATGCAAATAAAGCAAACAAATGCAGCAATTTATGCTTCTTTGATTCTTATTTTGACCTTTGAATTATCTTTTTCTCAGTCAATTTTGGCAAATTTGGCGGTTTTTATGGGTTGTGTCATTTTTTTAATAGGCCAGCGAAAATCCCGCTTACTGCTTTGGTTATTTTTCTTGCCACTTTTACCAGCAATCGGGACGTTTTGGTCTATTTATTTGCATGGTACGAGTAGTCAACAAGCCTGGCTTTTGTTTAGTCGAACGTATGCCTTTGCCGGTTTAGGACTAGCTTTTGCTGTAGGCGTTGATTTTGAAGAATTATTGTTGTTATTGGAACAAAAGGGGCTAGCACCAAACTTTGTTTATGGAATTTTAGTGGTGGTTCACGCCTTACCGGAAGTGAAAAGAGAAATTAATGATTTAAAAGAAGCAAGCCTACTCCGTGGCAAAACGTTTCATTTTTGGTCGCCGATGCTTTATGTTAAAACACTGCTCGTTGCTGTTTCTTGGCGAGATAAATATACGGAAGCAATGTCTGCCCATGGCTATGAAGAAGGAGCCACCAGAAGTCGAAAAGAGCATTTTGTGTCAGCAAAAGTCAGTCTTGGGCTTGCTATTTTGATCATCATTTTTACAAATTTGTTTATTTTTCTAACGTAAAGGAGAAACCTATGACATTTACAGAACAAGCCAAAGAACAAGCGCAAGCTTCTTGGCAAGGAAGTTTTCAGCATCCTTTTATCACAGAGTTACATGAAGGAACCTTGAGTCCAACGATTTTTCGCTACTATTTAATTCAAGATCATTACTATTTAAAACATTTTAGTCAGCTTTATCGCTTGATTGCGGCACAAACGCAACAACCTCGATTGAAAAAATTACTCTTAACAAATGCGGAAAGTCTCGCGTTGGGCGAATTAGCTATTCGTGAAACTTTTTTTGAAGAACTAGCGATTACAGAAGAAGAAGTTGCAGCGACACCGATTGCACCAACCGCTTATCACTATGTTTCTCATATGTATCGCCAACTTATTGAAGGAACGCCTAAGACGGCCGCAGCAAGTATGTTGCCTTGTTCTTGGCTCTATCAAGAAATTGGTGCACAGTTAGTCAAACAACACTCACCAGAGCCACTGTACCAACGTTGGATTGAAACCTATGCTGGGGAGGAAGCGTACCAACACGTCCAAGAGGAACGCCAACTGTTAGACCAATTATATGAAGAAAGTTCACCACAAGAACAAGCAGCTATGATCACCGCTTTTGTTATCAGCAGTGAGATGGAATACGCTTTTTGGGAAATGGCCTATACACACGAAACCTGGATTGGTTAATACAAAAACAAGTCGTTTAGTGCTCGTAACTAACGACTTGTTTTTGTATTAGAAAGCAGTAATTGTCAGTTGCTTTTTTGACAGGGCGTGATAAGATATTCAGTGACGCAAAATCTGTTGTAACTCGCTCAGTAATAACAGAAACGCCTTGCTAAGAAAGGACTGTAGAAGCCTCATGAATTATCCAGAACCGATTGCAAAATTGATTGAAAGTTATATGAAATTACCAGGAATTGGTCAAAAAACAGCGACACGGCTTGCTTTTTATACAATTGATATGAAAGAAGAAGATGCTAATGCTTTTGCAAAAGCGCTAATTAGTGTCAAGAGAGATCTCCATTTCTGTAGTATTTGCGGAAATATTACTGAAGAAGATCCTTGTGAAATTTGCCAAGATAAAAATCGTGACCGTAGTATTATTTTAGTAGTGGAAGAACCAAAAGACGTTATGGCAATGGAAAAAATGCGTGAATATCAAGGCTTGTATCACGTACTCCACGGGGTGCTTTCACCGATGGAAGGAACAGGACCAGAAGATATTAATATTGCCTCTTTGATCAAACGATTGCACGATGATGAAGTGAAAGAGGTCATTATAGCAACCAACGCTACCACTGAAGGAGAAGCGACGGCGATGTATTTATCACGGCTCATTAAACCAGCCGGAATCACCGTTACTCGTTTGGCACACGGCTTGTCTGTCGGCAGCGATATTGAATATGCAGACGAAATAACCTTGCTAAAAGCAGTCGAAGGACGTCGAGAAATTTAAAAGAAACATTGTTGGAAAAAGAAGTTGAAATCGAAGTAGGTCGTTTCTGTGAGAAAATGTCGCAGTTCAAGCTTTTCCGTACTTCTTTTTCAGTTTCTTTTTTTCAGCGGATGCATCACTTTAAATAGGACATAAGGATTTCAATTAGACTGATAGAGCAAGATGAAGTATAATAGATACAAGTAAAAATTGATTGGAGTTTTCGCACGTGCAGGGTATTTTTATCACATTTGAAGGTCCAGATGGCGCTGGTAAAACCAGTGTTTTGAAGGAAGTTTCTGAAAGATTAGCTAAAGAGTCAAAACGAAAAATTGTCACTACAAGAGAACCAGGCGGCATACCGATTGCCGAAAAGATTCGAACAGTTATTTTAGATCCAAGAAATGACAGAATGGATGAGCGAACAGAAGCTTTACTTTACGCAGCTGCTCGTCGTCAACATTTAGTGGAAAAAATCTTGCCAGCTTTGGAAGCAGGTCATTTAGTCCTATGTGATCGTTTTGTTGACAGCTCATTAGCCTACCAAGGCGCTGGGCGTAGAATTGGGATTGCACCAATTGCTTCAATTAATGCGTTTGCGACAGAAAGGGTCTCACCAGATTTTACAATTTATTTAGACGTTGACTCAGATACTGGCTTACGGCGGATTCAAGAAAATCGAACACAGCAAATTGATCGCTTAGATTCAGAAGGATTAGAATTTCATCAACGTGTTCGTCATGAATATTTGAAATTAGCAGAAGAAAATCCACAACGTATCAAAAAGATTGATGCACGGATGAGTTTAGAACTTGTCGTAGAAGCAACGTATCAGGCGATTATTGAACGTTATCCAGAAAACTTTTAATTATAGGAAGGTGTAGACCATGAAGATTATTTTAGCCATTGTACAAGACAAAGATAGTAACCGATTAGCCAACGAATTTATTGATGCCAATATTCGTGCTACAAAATTATCCTCAACAGGTGGGTTCTTAAAAGCGGGAAACAGCACATTTATTATTGGGATTGATGATGAACGTGTCGACGAAACATTAGCTTTAATTAAAGAAACATGTCAATCAAGAAAACAATATGTTTCAACACCTGTGACTTTAGATATCACAATGGATGGCCAAATTCCTTATCCTGTGGAAGTTGAAGTAGGCGGCGCTACTTGCTTCGTCTTACCAGTTGAAGGATTCCATCAATATTAAGATGAATGAAGCACAACAGCTACAGCAAATGCAACCTTTGCTGTACAAGCAACTCCAAAAAAGTTTTGAGCATGGTCGTCTTGCCCATGCTTATCTTTTTGAAGGAGATACAGGAACTGGAAAACAAGAATTTGGCTTATGGATGGCGAAACATGTCTTTTGTACGAATTTAGTAAATCAACAGCCTTGTAACGAATGCCATAATTGTGTGCGGATTAATGAAAATGAACATCCAGATGTTTTAAGAATTGCGCCAGATGGGCAAACCATCAAAGTGAACCAAATCCGTGAATTAAAAGCGGAGTTTTCTAAAAGTGGGGTCGAGACTGCTAAAAAAGTTTTCTTAATTCAAGAAGCAGATAAAATGAGTACCGGCGCAGCCAATAGTCTCTTAAAATTTTTAGAAGAACCAGAAGGACAAATTTTAGCTATTTTAGAAACCACTTCGCTTTCTCGAATTTTACCAACGATTCAATCACGATGCCAAACCTTACATTTTCAACCATTAGTCAAAAAAACATTAATTGATCGCTTAATCAAACAGGGGATTGGTGAAAAGACTGCAACCCTTTTAGCTGAGCTGACAAATAGTTTTGAGAAAGCAGTTGAAATCTCTCAAGATGAATGGTTTAATGAAGCTAGGGAAATCATTTTGCAATGGTTTAATTATCTAAAAAGTAATGATTTACAGGCATTTATCTACGTTCAGAAGAAAATGGTCAAAGTATTTAAGGAAAAAGAACAACAAGCGCTTAGCTTTGACTTGCTCATGGTTTATTACCGTCAATTATTGGAAGAAAGTGTTGCGACACAGCAAGCCAAAAAAGTAACGGAAGAGCAGGCGGAACGGTTGGCGCTAATTTTGAAAGCACGCCAAAAATGGACTGCCAATGTTAGTTGGCAAAATGTTTGTGAACAATTAGTTATCCAAATGATTCACCCTAAATCATAAAGGAAAAAAGTGCCAAGTGGCATTCAGTTTCATAATATAGTAGGAACTTAGTTGTTTCAGCAAGTTCCTTAACCGATTGAAGCGACGTTCACTTGAACTAGATTAGGAGGAATAAAATGGTAGAAGTAGTAGGAGTTCGCTTCCGTGAAGCCGGTCATATCTATTATTTTGCTCCTGGAAAATCTGAGTATATTTATAATGAGAAAGTACTCGTTGAATCTCAACAGTCAAAACAATTAGCTACTGTTGCTATTCCTAAAAAAACAGTCGATTCAGACGATTTACCAGAGGACCTAAAACCCATTTTAAATAAAGCAACAGCCAATGATTTAGAAAAAGAACAAAAAAATTTGGCTGATGCAGAAGCTGCCAAAAGCATTGCCAATGAAAAAATTCGAGCTCATGACTTAAAAATGAAATTAGTGCGAGTAGAATATACCTTCGATCGTAGCAAAATGATTTTTTACTTTACGGCAGATGGGCGAATTGATTTTCGTGAATTAGTCAAAGACTTAGCGGCTATTTTCCGGACGCGAATTGAGTTACGTCAAATTGGTGTCCGAGATGAAGCGAAAATATTAGGTGGCATTGGCCCTTGTGGCAGACAACTATGTTGCTCAACATTTCTAGGAGATTTTATGCCAGTTTCAATCAAAATGGCTAAAGATCAAGGGTTATCTTTAAATCCTGTCAAAATTTCGGGATTATGTGGCCGCTTAATGTGTTGTTTGAAATACGAAAACGACGAATATGAAGCCGCTAAAAAAGAATTACCAGATTATGGAAAAGAAGTAATAACACCAGATGGCAAAGGCAAAGTCGTCGGGTTGAATCTATTAAGTCGGATTGTCAAAGTTCGTCTGCATGGTCGTGAAATCGCAGCGGATTATGATTACGAAGAAATCAAAGAAGCTACTGCGAAAGTTGCTGCTGAAAAAGGTGATCAAAATGGATAAACGTTCGCTCTATGATGGATTAAATTCGTTGGAAACTGATTTAGACAGTTCAGTGACACAATTAAGAGAAATTAAAGCAGCACTCCATGAGTTGGTAGAAAAAAATACCACGTTGGAAATCGAAAACCAACGCTTACGAGAGCATCTCCAAGAACTGAATAAGTTAGCAGGAAATACAACTGAAACTGAAAAACAAGAGCTATCAAAATCACGTATGAATTTGGAAAAACTTTATGAAGAGGGCTTCCATGTCTGCAATATTTTATATGGTTCAAGACGTGAAAATGATGAAGAATGTGCCTTTTGTCTTGATGTTATTTATGGGGAACGTACGCGTTAAGTCTAGTGGACACTGCAAATAAAAAGGAAAATGAGGGATGCGCTATGCAAAAACAGAAAAGTTTTGATAAGCAAACAACAAAAGGAAAATTGTATCTTGTCCCAACACCGATCGGCAATTTAGAAGATATGAGTATTCGTTGTTTAAACATATTGAAAGAAGCAACGGTAATTGCTAGTGAGGACACAAGAAACACACAAAAATTGCTAAATCATTTTGAGATTACAACACCACAAATTAGTTTACACGAACATAATTACAAAGAGCGAATTCCTCAACTGATTACACGATTGCTGAGTGGTGAAACGATTGCCCAAGTTAGCGATGCAGGTATGCCTTCAATTAGTGATCCTGGTCATGAATTGGTTACAGCATGTCTTGAAGAAGAACTGGCAGTGATTGCCTTGCCAGGACCTACGGCAGGAATGACCGCCTTGATTGCCTCGGGTCTTTTACCACAGCCATTTACGTTTTATGGTTTTTTACCAAGAAAGAAAAAAGAACAGAAAGACGTGTTATCAGCATTAAAAGAAGAACGGCCGACACAGATTTTTTATGAGTCCCCCTATCGGATTGCTAAAACGGTAGCAACGTTTGCTGAAGTCTATGGTCAAGAACGCCCCGCTGTGATTTGTCGAGAATTAACGAAACTTCATGAAGAGTATTTGCGTGGTACCTTAGGAGAACTAACAGAATATTTAGCAGAAAATACGCTAAAAGGCGAGTGTTGTTTATTAGTTAGCGGATTTACTGGTGAGAAAGAGACAATAGCAGCAATGCCAGCTATTTCCCTCAAGGAACATGTGCAAGTTTTAATGGAGGAAGAGGGACGGAGTTCAAAAGAGGCAATCAAAGAAGTGGCCAAATTGAGAAATGTAAAAAAACAAGAAGTATATAAAGAATATCATTCCATTTAAAAAAGGAGAGAAACATGAGTAATTTATTGCGAGCAGAAGGCGTGTCTTATCAAGTAAATGGTCGTAGCATTCTTTCTGATATTGATTTGTCATTTGAAACAGGCAGCAATACAACAATTGTTGGTCCTTCAGGTAGCGGGAAAAGTACATTTTTAAAAATTTTATCTTCATTATTAAGTCCTACAGAAGGCGAAATTTTTTATCAAGAAGCGCCAATTACTACAATACCAATCGAAACATACCGCCAAAAGGTTTCTTATTGTTTTCAGCAGCCAACTTTATTTGGTGAAACCGTGTATGATAATTTATTATTTCCATTTACCGTCAGACAAGAAGCGTTTAATCAGGAAAAAGTCGTGGCATTGCTCCAACAAGTGAAATTGCCCGCTGCCTATCTTGAAAAGAAAATAGCCGAACTCTCTGGTGGTGAGCGACAACGGGTTGCTTTGCTACGAAACATTATTTTTGTACCAGATGTTTTATTATTAGACGAAGTTACAACGGGATTAGATGAAGAAAGCAAACAGATTGTCAATCAATTGTTAAACCAATTAAACAAAGAGCAAGGAGTCACGCTGGTTCGTGTCACGCATGATACCGAAGAAATTCAGCAAGCACAGCAAGTGATTCGTATTGTAGCAGGAAAGGTGGCGCCGACAGATGGATTTAGCAGTTAATAATTTATCCTTATTTTTTTCAGCCATGCTAGTGGTGGTCGCATTAATTATTAGTACTAAAGAAAAATTAGGTTTTACCAAAGATATTATTATTAGTGTGATTCGAGCAGTCATTCAATTAGTCGCAGTCGGCTATTTATTAAAATATGTTTTTCAAGTCAATAACCTGATTTTAACGCTCATCATGGTTTTGGTGATTGTTTCCAACGCAGCCTTTAATGCAAAAAAACGCAGCCAGCAATTACAAAAGGGCTTTTTGATTTCTTTCATTGCAATTGGTTGTAGTACAGGAATTACCATTGGTATTTTGATTTTTTCTGGTTCTATTAAATTTATTCCTTCTCAAATCATTCCTATCAGTGGGATGATTGCCAGCAATTCGATGGTGGCAATTGGTTTATGCTATCGCAATTTAGATACTCTTTTTCAAAACCAACGGCAAGCGGTAATGGAGAAACTAGCATTAGGTGCAACTATCAAACTCGCCTCTTTACCAATCATCCAACAAAGTGTGAAAACCGGGATGGCGCCGACGATTGATTCTGCCAAAACTGTCGGAATTGTTAGTTTGCCTGGGATGATGTCAGGCTTGATTTTTGCGGGCGTTGATCCTGTCCATGCGATAAAATATCAGATTATGGTGACTTTTATGTTGCTATCAGCAACAAGTATTGGTTCAGTGATTGCAACTTATCTTGCCTATAAAGGCTACTATAATCAACAAAAACAATTGGTTGTTTAATTAAAAAGCTGGAAATCTGTGTTTATAACTTCACGGATTTTCAGCTTTTTCTGGTTGAAATAAAGAAGTTTCAATTTGAAAAAGAACGGACGTTCGTATATAATGGAGGGAGGAGGCGAATCAAAATGATGAGCGAATTACGTTTTCCCTTAAAAAAAGATACGTCGAGAAAAATTATACATATAGATATGGACGCGTTTTTTGCTTCAGTTGAAGAACGAGATCATCCAGAGCTAGTAGGACATCCGTTAGTTATTGCGCGCCATCCAAGTGATACTGGGGGCAAAGGAGTGGTGACCACAGCGAATTATATTGCTCGACAGTACGGTATTCACTCGGCTATGAGTGCTCAAAAGGCGTATGAACTATGTCCAAGTGCCATTTTTAAGCCAGGTAATTATCAGAAATATAGTGAAATTTCTCAAGAAATCCGTGAAATTTTTCGCCGCTATACAGATGTGATTGAACCGGTATCTATTGACGAAGCGTATTTAGATGTAACTGAAAATAAGGTCAACAGTAAGTCGGCTATTAAAATTGCGAAAATGATCCAATATGATATTTGGCATGAATTGCAGTTAACTTGCTCGGCAGGTGTTAGTTACAATAAGTTTTTAGCCAAGTTAGCATCAGATTTTCAGAAACCAAAGGGTCTGACGGTTGTCTTACCAGAAGAGGCCGAAGATTTTTTGAAAGCATTACCGATTGAAGATTTCCACGGAATCGGCAAAAAAACAGTGCCTAAAATGCATGAACTAGGGATTTTTACTGGAGCAGATTTATACAAGCAAGATGAGATGACGTTGATTCGGTTATTCGGTAAAATGGGTTATTCATTGTATCGTAAAGTCCGCGGTATCCATGATGCGCCAGTTCAAGTGACTAGAGATCGTAAGTCGGTAGGCAAGGAACATACTTACGGCACCCCTTTAACGACGGAAGAGCAGGTTACGGCTCAATTGAGACAATTAGCAGCAGGTGTTGAGCGTGCATTGCAACGAGTGCAAAAACATGGCAAAACAGTAGTCCTGAAAGTTCGTTATACTGACTATACGACGATTACGAAACGTGTGACATTACCTGAATATATTTCTAAAAAAGAAGAACTTTTCTATCAAGCGAATTTAATTTGGGAAGATATTTTAGGTTTAGAACAAGGAATCCGTTTATTAGGCATTACTTTAACGAATTTAGATCCACTAGCGTATGAAAACATTGTTTTACCTTTATGGGAAAAAAGTTAGCCCTTTAGACACATCCTCAAGAGATGGCTAAAGGGCTAACTTTTTTAAATTGATTTTTTGATTTGTTCATAAGACGTTTCGGCGTCATGACATTTTTCCCAAATAACAGCTTTGCCAGCAGCAAGTGATTTGGGTACATCAATAATCCGTTGATTACTACTGCCACGAAATTGTAAATTTAAATTACGTTTTGCCAGTTCAAAGCGCCCATCAACTAAAATGTCAATTGAATGGAGTAGTTCAAGCTTATCAGGCGTTTCTAAAAGTAGTTCTTCAAAGGTATACCCAGACCAAGACCAGATATCTTTGGCTGAGCCAAATGTTTCCCGCACACGTTTGACTACACTAAGACAAACATCTGTATTCAGAAAAGGTTCACCACCCAAAAGAGTCAAACCTTGGACATAGTCATGGGACAAATCTTCAATAATTTGATTCATTAAAGATTCTGTAAACGGCGTACCGTAATTGAAATTTTGGACAGCTTTGTTAAAACAACCTTCACAAGCAAAGAGACAGCCGCTCACATATAAACTATTGCGTACACCTTCGCCATCAACAAAGTTGAACGCTTTGTAATCGGCAATCTTTTTTTGGCTGTAGTCTTCGGTTTTCCATTCTTGTGGTTTCGGATTACGCATCAGCAAAACTTCTTTCTATAGAATAATCGAGTTTAATTTTTTAAATGTTTCACACGAGAGGAAATTTCTTTGTGACGACCGTGTACCATTGGGCGAGCTTGCGGGTTACCTAAATAACCACAAGTCCGTTTAACGACATCACAAGTCTTAGGATCATGATTGCCACATTCTGGACATTCAAAGCCACGTTCAGTTGGATGGAAGTCCCCTTCAAAACCACAGGCATAACAATGATCAATTGGCGTATTGGTTCCTAAATAGCCAACTTTGTCATAAGCGTAATCCCAGACAGCTTCAAGTGCTTTGGGATTTTGCTGTAACATGGGGTATTCACAGTAGTGGATAAAACCACCAGAACAGTATTTTGGATAATCCTTTTCAAAATCAAGTTTTTCAAAAGGCGTTGGATTTTTGCGTACATCATAATGGAAACTATTTGTGTAATATTCTTTATCTGTAATATTTTCGACGATGCCAAATTTTTCAGTATCTAAACGGCAAAAACGGTCAGTCAAGCTTTCGCTCGGTGTAGAGTAGACACTAAAATGATAGCCGTATTCGTTGCCCCAGTTGTCGGCATTTTTTTTCAGTTCTTTTAAAATATCCAGTGTAAAGTTTTTGGCCTCTTGATTGTCCTCCCAAGCACCGCCGTAAAAGGCAGAAGCCACTTCATACAAGCCAATATAGCCAAGTGAAACCGTGGCACGTTTGTTTTTAAACAGTTCATCTACGGCATCCTGTGTAGCTAAACGTTTTCCAAATGCACCATACATGTATAAAATCGGTGCATTCGCTGGTTTAGCTTCTTTAACACGTTCAACCCGATAAACCAAAGCATCTTTAACGATCGCTAAACGTTCATTTAAAATTTGCCAGAACTTTTCTTGGCTTCCTTGCGCTTCTAAAGCGATTCTTGGTAAGTTCAAGGTCACAACGCCTAAATTCATTCGGCCAACATTTACTTCTTCACCTTGTTCGTCTTTCCAGCCTTGTAAAAAGGAACGACAGCCCATTGGTACCTTAAAACTACCTGTTAGTTCAACGATTTTATCATAGTTTAAAACATCAGGATACATGCGTTTCGTTGCGCATTCCAGTGCCAGTTGTTTAATATCGTAGTTTGGATCAGTAGGTTGCGCATTGACGCCGCGTTTAATTGTGAAAATCAGTTTTGGGAAAATAGCTGTTCGTTTTTCAATCCCTAAACCATTAATTCGGATTTGTAAAATCGCCCGTTGAATTTCTCGCTCAAACCAGTTGGTACCTAAACCAAATCCCAGAGAAGTAAAAGGGGTTTGTCCATTGGAAGTAAATAAAGTATTAATTTCATACTCAAGACTTTGCATGGCATCAAAAATATCTTTTTTCGTTTTCTTCCGAGCGAATGCTTTTTGGCGTTCTTCTCCTTCAATCCATTCTTGCGCATCTGCTAAATGTTTTTCATAATTACGTTCCGCAAAAGGCGCTAATAATTCATCAATCCGATCGGCAGAGCAACCACCATATTGACTGGAAGCTACATTGGCAATAATTTGAGAAATTTGTGCAGTGGCCGTTTGAATTGATTTTGGTGATTCGACATCAGCGTTCCCAATTTTAAAGCCATTGTTTAGCATGCCTTTAAAATCAATTAAACAGCAGTTTGTCATGGGCGTATATGGATGATAATCTAAATCGTGGTAATGAATGTCGCCTTTTTGATGGGCATTAGCTACGTGTGAAGGCAACATCTTTAAACCAATTGATTTTCCAACAATCCCAGCGGTTAGATCACGTTGCGTATTAAAAACGTCACTGTCTTTGTTGGCATTTTCGTTCACGACAGTCTGATCTTTATTAATTAATTTGCCGATAGATACATTAATATCAGTCGCTTTACTACGCTCAAAATCACGTTGGGTTCTGTAATGAATGTATTCTTCGGCTAAGGCATATTCGTTGTTGGATAGCAGAGTATGTTCCACAATATTTTGAATTTCATAAATTTTTACGTTATTGGTAAAACGTTCGGCAATTTCTCGATTGACATCGGCAACAATCGATTGGACTTTTTGATGTGTCAAAGGAGTGACTTGGTCATGTATTTTTTGTTCAGCTTTGATCAAAGCGTCGTATATTTTTTGATCATCGAAAGTCACTAAACGACCATCTCGTTTGACGACTTTAATTGTTGAGAGATTAACATCCTCGGCTTTTTCATCAGTAATCTTCATCATTTTATCCAGCTCCTTATATCTCGTTAGTAACTATCCTAATACAAAGGTCGGCTAAATTCAATCGATATATTGCGTATTTTTAGTAAAATATCACTAGACAAACACTATATATTGTGCTTGTGCTGTTTTGAAAAAATATGAAAACAAATGAAGAAAAGGATTGAGCAAATTTTTTTGCGTGAAAAAAATTCTTTGTCCAAATTAAAAAACAGCAAAGATTTTTTTGCCAAATTGCTAAAAGCAACACTAAAAAATAACAATTATTAAATAATAATTGTTTGCGGATTTATTCACGAAATGCCAATTATTCTTTGACTACCGAACGATATTGTAAGATAAAACGATGTTCATTCAGATTTTTTCTTGGTAAAATAAGAGTAATAACAAAACGTTGGAGCGAGAAAAATGAAAAAAATTGTAGAAGTAAACCATGTCAGCAAGACATATGGTCGTTTAAATAATAAAACAGAAGTATTAGATAATATTTCGTTTACCGTTGATGAAGGCGAATTTGTGGGGATTATGGGTCCCAGCGGTGCTGGGAAATCGACACTGTTGAATGTCTTATCCTCGATTATTTTGCCAACCGCAGGAATCGTGCGCATCGCCGGACAAGATATTTTAAAAATGCGAGATAATCAATTAAGTGATTTTCGAAGAAACGAAATGGGGTTTATTTTTCAATCGTTTAACCTAATTGATACGTTAAATGTGAAGGACAATATTCTGTTGCCTTTAGCTGTAGAAAAAGTTTCATTAGAAGAAATGGATAAACGTTTGTTACATGTGACTTCGATTTTGGGGATTCAGGAGCTTTTATCTGCTTATCCACCAGAGATATCTGTGGGACAAAAACAACGGGTAGCAGCTGCTCGTGCTTTGATTACGAACCCTAAAATTATTTTTGCAGATGAACCAACTGGCTCGCTGGATTCAAAATCAGCAACAGAATTGTTGAAATATTTAGCTGAAATTAATCTACATGATGATGCCACAATTTTGATGGTGACACATGACCCGTACACGGCCAGTTTTTGCAATCGCATCTTGTTCATTAAAGACGGTGCGATTTTCTCAGAAGTTGTTCGTCAAGGATCACGTAAGGAATTTTTTAATCGTGTGATAGATATGCAAGCAACGATTGGTGGAGGCGGGCGCGCAAATGATTTTTAAACTATCATTAAAAAATTTAAAAGCTCATGTACCTAATTATCTGGTTTATTACATTAGTATGACTTTTGCAGCGGTCGTTTATTATTGTTTCCGTGCGATTGCTTACAACCAGCCTCTTGTCGCAGGTGCAGGCCGTGATATCGAAATTAAGCGATCTTTAGGACTTGGTAGTACCTTAGTCACCATTATTATTTTGGGCTTTATGTTGGCAGCAAATCGTTTTTTTATAGGAAAACGTAGCCAAGAAATTGGCTTGTATCGATTAATTGGCTTGAGAAAGAGCCAAGTTTCACTAATTTTTTTAGTGGAAAATTTAGTTTTAGGCTTTGTTTCACTAATTAATGGAATTATTTTAGGAGTGATTTTCACCAAGTTGTTTTCAATGATTTTAGCCAAAGTTATGTTTTTAGAAGTTCCCAGTTTCTTCTATATTTCTTGGCGTTCCGTTATTGAAACCGGTGTAGCTTTTGCATTTATGATTTTGATTGTCTGCTTAAGAAGTATTTGGATGATTTATCGTTATCCATTGTCGCAGCTTATGCACCAAGAAAAAATTGGTCAAATTAATTATAGTCGTTTAACGAAACGGCGGCAGTTTCTAGGTATTTTAGGACCTATTTGTTTACTGGCTGGTTATTTTATTGCGTTTGATTTTCGGAATTTAGCGACAGGTATTGTGTATAAACAATTAAATGATTCATTGGATATCTCGATTCCGATGATTATTACATTGACGCCTTTTATCATTTTGGGTCTATGTGTGGTGGGAACTTATTTATTTTTCCGTTATACCATGTATTTTATCATTCGCTTATTTAATCATAGAAAAAAATGGTATTACCAAGATTTACGCATGATTACTTTAGGCAATGCCAAACGCTACTTATTTAAAAGTAGCAAAACACTCACTGGTTTGACCTTGTTAATTGCGACAGCCTTGAGTGGGATCGGCGTGATGGTTTTTGTGTATACGATTAGTATGCACACGGTCAACAGTGATGGCCCCGTGGACTTTTTAGTTTCACAGGAAAGCTATCCTAAATTGAAGAAAGTTCTTGATGAAGCGAAGGACACCAAAATAAAAAATGAAGTGACACTTTCTTATAAAATTACTGGAATTGAACGCAGTTTGCGAATTGGTCAAGCGCAAGAGGAACAAGAAACGATTGAAGCAGTTAATGTTTTATCTTTCTCCAACTACCGCAACTATCAAAAAATTAATCCTTATTTAAACGATTTACATTTAAAAAATGACCAAAGTGTTATCTATATGGATAGCTTTACCAATATTTTAAGTGGTATGTCTCGTTATGAATCGAAACTGCAATTTGTTGAAGGAGAGAAGGCACAACTGCAACAAGTGCTGCCTAACTATCTAGGTAATTTTTTATTGCAATATTCCTTACCAACGATTGTCGTTTCCGATGCCCTTTATCAGAAAGTGACAAAAAATTCCATTCAGTATCAGATTAACGCCGTAAATGTTGACACGAAAAGCCGTGAAAAACTTTATGAAGCCGTAAATAAACAGATTGCCACAGAATGGCAAGCGCCAATTTTGTATAAGTATGAAAAAAATAACCAGCAGTTGAGTGGTTTTGCCAAACAAATGCCTAACGAAGAGGTAAAGAATACGCAAGATGATGTCACAGAAACTTGGCGGCTAAATATGAATGATCGCTACGCCTCTTTACGCTATGAACGAAAAATTAACGGCTTGACTTTATATGTCTCCATGTTTGTGGCAATTTTAGCGTTGTTTATTACGGGCAGTATTTTGATGTTACGACAACTCTTTTCAGCTGTAAGTGAGCGTCAAGATTACGTGACTTTAAAACGGATGGGTGTTTCTAGTAAAGCGATAACTAAGCAAATTTATCGACAGAATAGTTTGATTTTCTTTCCGCCGATGGTCATTGGGATTTTGCATACCACCTTTGCCATTTATTTGCTAAGCCAATTTATTAAGAGTCCAGGATATTTGTTAGTATATCTTTCTTGTGGAATCTTAATAATTGTTTATCTAATTTTTTATATTTTAACGTCTGCCATTTATGCGCGGATGATTCGACACATCCATTTTTAAAAAACTGTAAAAGCCGTTGTGAAGCGGTTTTTACAGTTTCTTTATGCGAAAAAATTATGAGAGTTCCGTTTATGAAAATCATGAAAATTTAAGAAGTGACGAAATTGTTAGTTTTTTTATTAAATTGTAAGAAATTTCAATGGACTTTGCTGAAATATAGCATAAAATAATGGATAGCGATTAACCTTAGGAGGTGAATGATAATGAAAACAACTTTTCAGAAAATTCTCAATAACGAAAGTCTTAAATTCATCGGTAAAACGTTATTTTATTCTTTCATTGTCATTGCATTAATTTATCTTTATCATTACAAGAATATCAATGGAGGAACCTTCATTTATAACGAGTTTTAAGGAGGCGGCTATACATGGAAAAAGTAATTAATATGATTCAAACGATTGATGAATGGGCACGTAAAGAACCCCAACGTCCTGTTTATTTAACCGAAGAAAAAGTCTCTACGTATGGAGAGTTAAAAGAAAAGTCAGACAATCTAGCCGCTTATTTAGCTGAGCTGAAAACGGACAAGTCAGCGATTGTCGTATATGGAGAATTAGATTTTGAAATGATTGTGAGTTTTTTAGGCGCATCGAAAGCTGGTTTTAGCTATATCCCCATTGATGCACATACACCAAAAGAACGCATTGAACTAATTCTAAACGTAGCCAAACCAACCGCAGTGATTGCTGTGCATGAATGGCCTGAATTAGCCACCGAAGTGCCAGTAATTACGGCGGAAGAATTAACAGAAATGATGATGCATGCACCCCGATATGCGCCTGAGTTGACGCCTGTCACAGGAGCAAGTAATTACTATATCATTTTCACTTCAGGGACAACTGGCGTACCAAAGGGTGTGCAAATCAGCCATGATAATTTAGTTAGCTTTACGAATTGGTTGTTGCAAGATTTTGGTTTAGAAGAAGGGGCCCGCTTTTTAGCACAGGCACCTTATTCGTTTGATTTATCAGTGATGTCTATTTATCCCGCATTGGCGTTAGGTGGCTCATTAACTCCGTTACCCAATGAAATCATTAACGATTTTAAACAATTATTTACGCGTTTGCCACAATTAACAATCGACGTCTGGGTTTCAACACCGTCCTTTATTGAATTGTGTCTAATGGAACCAAGCTTCGATGGTGAACATCTACCAGCACTGCGCACGTTTTTATTCTGTGGAGAAGAATTACCAAAACCAACGGCTGAGAAATTAGCCGCTCGTTTCCCAACTGCGCATATTTATAATACGTATGGGCCGACAGAAGCGACTGTAGCGATTAGTGCCATTGAAATCACTCAAGAAGTTTTAAAAAGTGTCCAACGTTTACCAATCGGGTATGTGAAAGAAGATACGCAAATTTATATTATGGAAGGCATGTCAAAATTACCTGCAGGTGAAATTGGTGAAATCGTCATTGCTGGACCAAGTGTTTCCAAAGGCTATCTAAATAATCCTGCGAAAACAGCTGAAGCTTTTTTCCAATTAGATGGCGTACCAGCTTATCGCACAGGCGATGCTGGAAAGTTAGTCGATAACCTATTGCAGTATGAGGGACGCTTAGATTTTCAAATTAAATTGCATGGCTACCGCATTGAGTTAGAAGAAGTGGATCATCACTTAACGAATGTTTCCTACGTGAAACAAGCAGTCGTTGTGCCGAAATATCAAGGAAATAAAGTCCAACAATTAATTGCCTATGTCGTTCCGCAAGCACATGAATTTTCAAGTGATTTTCAATTAACTAAGGCAATTAAACAAGAATTAGCCACGTTGACAATGGACTATATGATTCCGCAAAAATTTGTATATGTTGAACAATTACCTTTGACAAGTAATGGCAAAATTGATCGGAAAGGGTTGATGAATGAGGTGAATGCCACATGATGAATTTTCCTCATATGATTCCCTATAATGCACCGTATTACTTTGTTCTGCTAATTGCGGCCTTGTTGCCGATGATTTTAACTTTAGCCATTAAAGGGACACGTTGGCCTTGGTATCAAACGCTCGTGACACTGGTCTTTCTATATATCAGTTTTGGTGGCGAATTTTGGCAACAAGGAGTCGCTCTGATTGTATATGTTATTTATCAGACGTTACTAACGTGGGGCTATGCGGCTTATCGAAAAAATAAAAATGCAGGTTGGGTCTTTTATCTGGCTGTCTTTTTAGCTATATTACCGCTTGTTTGGGTGAAAGTTTCTCCCTTCATGACAGGCAAAACAACCTTACTTGGCTTTTTAGGGATTTCTTATTTAACCTTTAAAGCGGTCCAAGTGGTCATGGATTTACGGGATGGCGTAATGAAAGAATATCATCCGTTTCGTTACATTCAGTTTCTCTTGTTTTTCCCGACTATTTCTTCAGGACCCATCGATCGTTATCGGCGCTTTGAAAAAGATTTGAAAAACCCGCCGAGTGCGGAGAAATATTTAGACTTTTTAGAAAAAGGAATTTTTTATTTATTTCTAGGATTTTTATATAAGTTTATTATCAGTCATTATCTTGGTGGTGTCTTTTTACCACATGTGGAAAAAATGGCCTTGGCACAAGGTGGTTTATCCTGGTGGACAGTCGGCTATATGTATAATTACAGTTTGTATCTATTCTTTGATTTCGCAGGCTATAGTTTACTGGCCGTTGGCACAAGTTATTTAATGGGCTATGATACACCAATGAACTTTAACAAACCGTTCCTAAGTTGGAATATTAAAGAATTCTGGAATCGTTGGCACATGACCTTATCTTTTTGGTTCCGTGATTACATTTACATGCGCTTAATGTTTTTCTTAATGAAAAAGAAAGTCTTTAAAAGTCGGATCGTGACTTCTAATATTGGTTACTTTGCGTTGTTCTTAATCATGGGCATTTGGCATGGATTAACGTGGTTCTACATCGCTTATGGGCTCTACCATGCAACACTAATTTGTGTGACAGATGCTTGGCTACGTTTTAAGAAAAAACATAAAGACAAGATACCATCAAACAAATTTACACATGCATTTGCAGTCTTTTTAACTTTCCAAGCGGTTTGTGTCAGCTTCCTGATTTTCTCAGGATTTTTAGACAAACTATGGTTTAAATAAATAAAAATAAAAATAAAAATATAAAGGGGCAATTTATAATGAACATTCAAGAAACAGTATTAAACATTTTAGAAGATATTACAGGAACAGACGAAGTTGTGAACAATCAAGACATTCAATTATTTGAAGAAGGATTATTGGACTCTTTAGCGACGGTTCAATTATTAGTAGAAATTGAAGGACAATTAGGAATCCAAGTTCCTGTATCAGACTTTGACCGTGAAGTATGGGGAACACCAAAACAAATCATTCAACAAGTGGAAGCTTTACAATAATGTCTAGAAAAAAACGACTAATCAGAATCTTAGGTCCAGTGCTTTGTTCAGCGGTCTTGGTTGCAGTGTTCTTTTTTGCACCGTTCAGAATCAATTTAACTTCCGAAAAAACGTTGAAGGAAGCATCAACGTCAATGGCACCGAACGTTTTAAAAGGCAATGTGATTAAAAACAAAGCAGTGGCTTCTGGTAAATATGTTCCTTTTTTTGGCTCTTCTGAATTAAGTCGATTTAGTGCTTTCCACCCTAGTGTGCTCTCTGAAAAGTATCAACGGAACTACCGACCGTTTTTACTAGGAGAAGCGGGCACACAGTCATTAACCCAAGCAATGGTCATTCATTCGATGGGCGATGCGATTGCCAATAAGAAAGCGGTCTTTATTTTATCTCCGCAATGGTTTGTTAAAAAGGGTGTACCTAATGATAGTTTTGGTGCACACTATTCACAATTACAAACCTATCAATGGTTAGCTAATTTAACCGAATTAACCAGCGGTGACCAATATCTAGCACAACGTTTGACCAAATTTCCAGTTGTTCAAAAAGACAAAGTCTTAATGGAAACCTTGGCAAATCTGCAGGCAGGGCAACTTCCCCAACGCTCTCAACGAGATTATTTTATAATGAATCTCCGTTTCTTGAATCGTGAAGATGAATTGTTTAGCCAAATTGGCATGGTTAGCAGAGAACCAATTGTTGAAAAAGATATGAAACAATTACCTGCTACTTATAATTTTAATGAATTAGATCAGCTAGCTGGAAAAATTGCGGCAAAAGCCATTAATAATAATAAATTTGAAATTAGTAACGGTTTTTATCGCCAACGGATTAAACCAGTATTACCGAAATTAGCTCATTCACAAAAGAAATGGGATTATCGTTTTTCTCCAGAATATGGTGATTTCCAAGCTGCGTTAGAACAGTTAGCAGAAAAAAATGTCGATGTTTTATTTGTAATCCCACCTGTTAACAAACGTTGGTCGGACTATACGGGCTTGTCACAAGATATGTTGCAACAAGTAGCACGCAAGCTGAAATATCAACTTCAAGAGCAAGGGTTTACTAACATTGCTGACTTCTCAACATGTAGTAATGAACGCTACTTTATGGCGGACACGATTCATTTAGGTTGGCGTGGTTGGCTCGCTGTTGATCGTCAAGTAGATGAATTTATGAAACAACCTGCGCCTAAAAAGTTAGCGTATCAAATTGATGATCGTTTTTATCAGACAGATTGGCAACAACAAAATCCATTGGTCTTACCTCAATTTTAAGAAGGCAAGATGGATCAAGTACCAATTATCTGAAGCGGACTAGAAGCGCTTCGTAACAATGAAAATAGCCTGTACCTGCCGTTGAATAACGAGCGTGCAGGCTGTTTTTTCGTTTATTTTTAGTGGAGAACGTTGCTCAATTTATTTTTTGTAAGTATTTTTTTAGTTCGTGGTATAATGGATAAAATTGGTTTTTGAGGGGAGTTATTTTTATGGATGCAAAAGAAGAAAAAATGTTAATTGATTTAACAAGTGCTAAAGGGATTGCTGGGAATGAAGACGAAGTACGTTCGTTATTTAAAAAGTATGCAGCACCGTATGCGGATAAATTTTTATATGATGGTCTTGGCAGTATTATTGCAAAAAATGTTGGTGATAAAGAAGGACCAAAAGTCTACATTTCTGGGCATATGGATGAAGTCGGTTTCATGGTTACCCAAATCACAGAAAAAGGCTTTTTAAAATTTCAAACCGTTGGCGGTTGGTGGGGGCAAGTGATGTTGGCCCAACAAGTTCAGATTAAAACCACGACTGGTAAGGTTTACCATGGTGTCATTGGGTCTAAACCACCACATGTGTTAACAGCGGAAGTTCGTAACAAACCCTATGAGATTGCAGATATGTTTATTGATATTGGTGCAAGTAGCGATCAACAAGTTGCAGAATGGGGGATTCATCCAGGAGATATGGTGACACCATATATTGACTATCGTCGCATGAATGATACAAAATTTTTATTGGCAAAAGCGTGGGATAACCGAATTGGTACGGCCGTTTCATTAAAAGTTTTAGAAAATTTAGCGACAGAAGGGCACCCCAATATTTTATTTGCAGGCAGTGATGTGCAAGAAGAAGTGGGGCTACGCGGTGCGCAAACAAGTACGCATCTTGTGAATCCAGACATAGCGTTTGCTTTAGACACAGGAACAGCTGGTGACACACCAGGAATGACACCTAAAGAAGCCGACTCTGTTTTAGGTGAAGGGCCACAAATTTTGATTTATGATGCATCAATGATTCCGCATAAAAAATTACGTGATTTTGTTATTCAAGTGGCGGAAGAAAATAACATTCCCTTCCAATATACAGTGATTACAGGGGGAGGTACGGATGCTGGCCGCATGCATTTAACGCGCAACGGGATTCCATCATTAGCCATCACGGTGCCTGTTAGATATCTGCATTCACATACCTCAGTTATTCATGAAGATGATTATTTCAACACAGTCAAATTAGTCACAGAAGTGGTGAAACGTCTAGATAAAGAAACAGTCGCTAAATTGACTAGTTATTAGTTTCAGAAAGGATGGAATGAATGAAAAGTTTAGTAACAAATTCGCAACATCGTGCCAATGCTCGCAGAGCTCTTGATGGGCAATGGGGGATCATGGCTTGGTTAACTTTCTTAGGAGTGGTTTTACAGAGCTTCTTAACATCGATTGTGCAAAATTTATTTTCTGGTGAAAATCAAGTTTTTCAAAGTAGTTTTGCCGCAGTATTACTGCAAATTTTTGTTTTATTCGCGTTAAGTTATGCGCTATATTACGCAGCCTTGAAGGTGTTACGTGGTGAAAAGGTGCGGGTCAATATTTTAATGAGTGTTTTTCAAGGAAAATATTATGGTCCGCTATTTGTGGTCAACCTACTTCAAAAAGTACTTGAACGTGTAATTGGTTTGTTATTTTTGTTACCAATTTTATTTGGGGCAGGGACAACCTTGTATTTCAAATTGATGTTTAATACAGTTACACCAGAGGAAATTCAGACCTTTTTCTTAAATGATTTTTCCTTTTTCCTAGCGTTTGGTGTTGCCACTATCTTGATCTTTTTAATTGGTTTATTTGTGAGTGGCGTTTTTCAATTTGCTGTGTGGCTACGTTTTGATAATCCAGAACTGCCAATTATGATGGCGTTGAAACAGGCGTTATATTTAATGAAAAATCGTTTTTGGCAATATTTATGTTTACAATTTTCTTTTATTGGTTGGTATATTGTGGGCTTTTTAGCTATTGGTATCGGTCTATTATGGGTGATTCCTTATAACTATGTAGCGTTAGCTAGTTTTTATCAAACTGCCTTAGAAGAAAAAGGTTTAGCCGAAGAATAAAAAAGAAGCTTGAATCCTTCGTTATCTCGACAAAGGGTTCAGGTTTTTTCTTTGGTCTTTTTGTGAAAATTTAAGCGTTTTAACCTCGTTTTTCCGTTATTTTATGGTAACATGGAAGTATCGTATTGAAGGAGGTTGTCCACACATGAAATTGACTGTCTTAGGCTGTTTAGGCGCTTATCCATACAAAGGAGAAGGAACGAGTTCCTATTTGTTAGAATCTGAAGGCTTTCATTTGCTTATTGATGCAGGCAGTACGACATTAGTGCGTTTAGAAAACTATCTAGATCCATTGAAATTAGATGCTGTCATTCTGTCGCATTACCATCATGACCATATCGCAGATTTAGGCGTTTTACAATATTATCGTCAGCTTTATCCAACGCTGGAACCGACGCCTATTTTGCCAATATATGGCCATACACAAGATCAAATGCATTTCAAAGAACTAACGCTTCCTAACGTTTCCGAAGGGAAAGAGTATTTTGAAGCAGAAGAGTTGGCAGTAGGACCATTTTTAATTACTTTCATGGAAACGATTCATCCTGTCACTTGTTACGCGATGCGGATTGTTGAAAAAGCGACTGGCAAAGTCTTTGTCTTTACAGGAGACTCTGGTTACTTAGCAAGTTTTGAAGACTTTGCAAAAGACGCGGATTTATTCTTAGCGGATACGTACTTATTTGAAGGTAATGAACGACATCATGCACATTTTACGTCAAGAGAAGCAGGTGAAATTGCCAAAGCAGCACAAGTCAAACAATTGATGTTGACCCATTTACCACAGCATGGGTCATTGGAACAACTACGGGAAGAAGCGCAAAACTATGCTGGAACGGAAATTCCAGTGACATTAGCCCAACCAGATTTAACAGTTGAGATTTAAAAAAGTAACTATACCAAGGGAGAGAACCGATTGTGATTTTTGTACCGAATGAAAATAATGACCCACGAGTGAACTTAGCAATTGAAACATATTTGTTAACAGAAATGCCTTTAGATGAGCCCATTCTTTTATTTTACATTAACGAGCCGTCAATCATTATTGGCCGTAACCAAAATACAATTGAAGAAATTAACAAAGAATATGTAGATGAGCACGGCATTCATGTTGTTCGTCGCTTAAGTGGCGGCGGCGCCGTTTATCATGATCATGGTAATTTGAATTTTAGTTTTATTATGCCAGATGACGGCAACTCTTTCCGTGATTTCACAAAAGTTACCCAACCAATTATCCAAGCATTGCACGACTTAGGCGTTGAAGGTGCCGAATTAAAAGGGCGCAATGACCTAGTGATTAATGATATGAAGTTTTCAGGAAATGCGATGTACGCTACCAACGGCCGCATGTTTGCACATGGAACCTTAATGTTTGATAGTGATATTGATGAAGTTGTAAATACATTGAAAGTACGGAAAGATAAAATCGAATCTAAAGGTATCAAGTCTGTTCGTTCACGGGTAACAAACATTAAACCATTTTTATCTGAAGATAAACAAGAGATGACAACGGAAGAATTCCGCCAAGAAATTCTTTTGAAAATTTTCGGCGTAGATTCGATCGACCAAGTTAAAACGTATGAATTAACTGATCAAGACTGGGCGGCTATTAACAAAATTTCAGAGCAATACTATCGCAATTGGGATTGGAATTATGGTAAATCACCTGCATTTAACTTAGAACGTCGCCATCGTTTTCCAATTGGTTCAATTGAAATGAAAATGAATGTGGCGGATGGTGCCATTCAAGAAATTAAAATCTTTGGGGACTTCTTTGGGCTTGGTGAAATTAAAGATGTTGAAGATATTTTAACCGGCGTGAAATATGATAAAGCTTCTTTAGAAGAAGCCATTGATCAAATTGACGTTAAAAAATACTTTGGCAATATCGAAAAAGAAGATTTGCTTGGGTTAATTTATTAAAAAAAAAGACAGCCGTTTCAAACGGTTGTCTTTTTTCTAGCTAAAAATAATTTTTAGCTTTTAGAAAGGTAGTGCTATGTGCAAAATCGTCGAAACGATTTTTATCAGGGAGATATCAAATAGCTCGCCTGCATATGTACTTGAACCAAGTCAAGTCCGGGAATTTGGTTATGTGCTTCACTATAAATCACTATCTGTAAAGAGTATACAAGATTTCCTTTCTTTTGTGATATCAAATTTTTACAGACAAAGTAGTAAAATTTGACGTTTCTTATTTTGGCAAGGTTATAGGCTTGTTTTGGGGCTTGAAATAGCAAGAATTAATAGTGATTTAAGGGAAAATATTAACATATGTAGAAGTATTTTTATAAGAAATAACGAGAAAAAATCAATAAGTATGTTCTTGAGGGCTACTTTTTGACGTTTTCTAATTAAAACTTAATAAAAAATAGCAGAAACAAAGAAAAAATGTGCTTACAAGAAGTAATCCGCACTTAGCTAGGAAGTTAAGAATGTGCATGTTATTTTCAAACAAATAATAAGAATCCTATTTCAATCCTTTACAGAGGAACAAGGACTTCGTATAATAAAGGGACGAAAAGGAGCGAAAGTGATGAGAAACGAAATGATGCATCGACCAGTCGTTAAACCAGAATTGGTTGAGTATATGCGTACAAAACAAAAGAAACTTCCCGGAGAATTAGGTGCAGTGGAGGCGGAAGCCAATGAAGCAGGGGTGCCGATTATTCCGCACGAAACAGTAGTTTTTCTACAATTTTTGCTAGGACAACTAAAGCCCAAAAATATTTTAGAAATCGGGGCAGCAATTGGTTTTTCTTCAAGCTTGATGGCCCAATTTGTCGGTGAAGATGGTCACGTGACCACGATTGATCGTTTTGACGTAATGATAAAAAAAGCGAAGAAAACTTACCAACGCCTGGACTTAGAAGAAAAGGTCACTCTTTTAGAAGGACAAGCAGCTGAGATTCTGCCAACGTTGGAAGGACCTTATGACTTTATTTTTATGGATAGTGCCAAATCAAAATACATTGAATTTTTACCTGAATGTTTACGGTTGCTACCAGTTGGCGGCGTTTTGATGGTGGATGATGTATTTCAAGCTGGGACAATTTTAGACCCTGCTGAGGAAGTACCGAAAAAAAATCGAGCGATTCATCGTAAATTAAACCAATTTTTAGATGTAGTCATGGCGCACCCTGATTTAACTTCTACTTTAGTTCCTCTTGGTGATGGAGTTATTTTAATTACCAAAGAGAAAGAAACGATTATTTTAGATAGTTAAAGAATGTCTTCACAAAAAGAAAGCGAATCATTAAAAAGCAAGTTCTTTTAATGATTCGCTTTCTTTTTTATGTTATTTAAAAAGTTATCTCGCTATTTCTAATTGAGAATGATAATCATAAAATTCTCAATATGACAGTATTATGTGTTAATAAAACCTCTTTTGTTTATAATTATTCTATTGACGGAATAATTATAAACTGTTATCCTTAAAGAGTAAAAAAACAGAGGAGGAACGACAATGAATTTAATTAATCAAAAACTTTTTGACTTTGAATGTGATGCCTATCACGATGGTGAATTTACACGAGTATCAACAGAAGATATTTTAGGAAAATGGAGTATTTTCTTCTTTTATCCAGCTGATTTTTCTTTCGTGTGTCCTACGGAATTAGGGGATATGCAAGAGCATTATGCGCATTTACAGGAATTAAATTGTGAGGTTTACTCTGTTTCAGAAGATAGTCATTATGTGCATAAAGCATGGGCTGACGCTACAGAAACGATTGGAAAAATTAAATATCCAATGTTAGCCGATCCCAACGGTCAACTTGCTCGTTTCTTTGGCGTTTTAGATGAAGCTTCTGGAATGGCTTACCGTGCTTCATTTATTGTGAGTCCAGAAGGTGAGATCAAATCTTATGAAATCAACGACATGGGTATTGGTCGTAATGCTGAAGAACTTGTTCGTAAATTAGAAGCTTCTCAATTTGTAGCAGAACATGGTGATAAAGTTTGTCCAGCCAATTGGCAACCAGGAGAAGAAACAATTGCGCCAAGCTTAGATTTAGTTGGTAAAATTTAAATTCACTTTGTAAATAGAGGTCAAAGAGTTGGATAAAACAGAGAAAATGTTTTGTTCAGCTCTTTTTCTGAAACACAGAAGAAAGAGGAGAAGCAAGTGACAGAAGAAATCTACGATTTGATTATTATTGGTGGCGGATCAGCTGCTTTATCTGCAGGTATCTATGCAGGTCGCGCAATGATGGATACCTTAATTATTGAAAAAGACAAAATTGGCGGACAAGTAACGACGACTTCTGAAATTGTGAACTATCCAGCGATTCGTCACACAACAGGTCCAGAACTAATGGAAGAAATGCGCATTCAAGCACAAGACTTCGGTGTAGCTTTTACAAACGACGAGATTATTGATGTTGATTTTAGTCAAACGATAAAAACTGTTCAATCAGCGAGTCAAACCTATCAAGCATATGCAGTATTGATTGCGACAGGGGCCTCTGCTCGTAAAATTGGTTTCCCTGGTGAAAGTGAATTTACAGGACGCGGCGTGGCCTATTGTTCTACTTGTGATGGGGAGTTTTTCCAAGGCCTAGATATTTTTGTGATTGGTGGCGGTTATGCAGCAGCGGAAGAGGCCGTTTATTTGACACGTTACGGTAAATCAGTAACGATGATTATCCGAGAACCTGATTTTACATGTGCAAAATTAACTGCGGAGGCGGCTAAAAATCACCCGAAAATTAAGATTGTTTATAACACAGAAGTGAAAGAAATTATGGGCGATGATTTTGTCCGGAAAGCTGTGTTTGTCAATAACCAGACGGGAGAAGAAACGGTTTATGAAGCACCAAAAGACAGTACATTTGGTCTGTTTGTTTTTGCTGGAAATAAACCAAGTACAGAAATTTTTGAAGGGAAAATTGCCTTAGACCGTGGGTATGTGCCAACAACTGAGAATATGGAAACCAATATTCCTGGAGTTTATGCAGCAGGAGATTTACGAATAAAAGAATTACGTCAAATTGTGACGGCGGTTGCAGACGGTGCAATTGCCGCCACTCATGCGCAACGTTACGTGACAGAACAAAAAACACAGGCGGGCCAACCGATTGTAACGAAGCGAATGACTGAACGATTAGCTAATCAATCTGCCCCTGAAACAAACAGTCAGCAATCAAAAGAAAAACAGCCAGCGAAAGTTACTGGTAAGCATCAGTGGTTCCCAGAAAGTATGCGCCAACAATTAAGCGGTATTTTCGCTAAACTAACCAAAAAAGTGACATTGCTTCAGTTTTTGGATGCAAGTGATGAAAAATCATTGGAACTTCAGTCATTCTTAACAGAATTTGCAAGTCTGGATCAGAAGATTACTTTAGAAACGATTTTGAAAGATACTGAGCCAGCCAAAGAATTGCTGTATGGGATTGAAAAAATGCCTAGCGTTGTGCTCTTAGATGCGGCAGGAAACTATACAGGAATTAAATTTAGTGGTATTCCTAGTGGCCATGAAGTAAACTCGTTGGTTTTGGCGGTTTATAATGTCGGCAGCGAGGGGCAGCCGTTAGAAGCAAGTCTGCAAAAGAACATACTTGCATTGCCAAAAAGAAAAATAGAAATCTTTGTTTCACTAACATGTCATTTCTGTCCCGATGTCGTGGCGGCTTGCCAACGTATTGCATCAATTAATCCTCATGTGGAAGCAGAAATGGTGGACATTAGTCTGTTTCCAGAGTTGAAAAAAGAAAAGAAAATTATGAGCGTTCCAGCAATGCTAATTGATGGAGAACAAATGATTTTTGGTTCAAAAACAATGACCGAAATTATTGAAGCCTTGGCTTAAAAGAGGCGGAAAAAGTAATTAGCCTAAAGAACCTAAGTCATTCAAAAAAGTGAGAAATACGTCGAGATGATGTATTTCTCACTTTTTTCGCATAGTTAGTCAAGTACCTTTTTTGATTAGGCGATTGAGTTTCCTAAAAAGAATTAAAAAGACACAACAGCAAATGAACAATAGGCTTCCTGTTAGTGGTAAAAAGATACCTTGCATGTAGCTATCGATATGCATTAAACCAGGTACCTCGCTGAAAAAATCATGGATAAACTGTTGAATGAGCTTATTAGCTAGAAAAGCAGCTAAAGGCAAAACAAAAATCAAATAATAGAGGGGTTGTAAGGCATAGCTAATTAAAATTTGTAATTTTGTCGTACCTAAAAGAACTAAGATCAGTAAGTCGTTTTTTTGCTCTAAAAAAGTTAGGAAGAAAGTTCGGCAAATATAACTAATCAGGAAGAAAAAGAGTGTTCCAGCGCTGATTCCAGCCAAACCTCTGAAAATTTTCAAGGGAGGAATCACTGCATAATTATCAAGAAGAATCATTTGTGAAAGCCATCGAGAAAACAACAAAGTCAATAATAGAGCAGAAAAAGTCAGAAAACTAATAATAAAGATAAGAATCAACGTACTAAATTGGTTTTTTGAGCGCCACGCATTTTTGAGAGAGTCTGTGAATAAGTAAAGAATCGAATACATCATCGCGTCCTTTCTGAAAAATTTTTGTTTTAGCGGAAAAGTTATGTAAAAGAAAAGACGTTATCTCCTGCCAACTAGCCAATGAAAGAGATAACGCCTTCGCTGGAAACAAGAACTGGATTATTTCACCAATACTAATTTTTTTAAAGGTTCAACCCCAAATCGTTGTTCTTGCTGTAAAAGAATTTCGGCACAAGCACGGCTATCTTCTAAAGCATCATGATGATTATTTAAAGTGATATTGAGGTTTTCACAAACGGTATTTAATTTATGATTAGGAAATTCAGGAAACAGTTTGCGACTCGTTTTGACAGTACATAAAGAAAGGTAATTAGGTTGTTCTAAGCCATAGTAATCTAAACAGCCAGCCAAAACGCTACAATCAAAACTTGCATTGTGAGCGACCACTAACCGATTTGGCTGAAAACAATGCTGAATTTGTTGCCATACTTCAGGGAATTTGGGCGCATTGACAACATCTGATTCATGAATGCCGTGAATTTGCGTATTTCGCCAGAAAAAAGGTGTTTCTGGTTTGATTAACGTGTAAAATTCATCCACAATCCGACTATTTTCTACTTTAACAATTGCAATGGAACAGGCACTATGTTTATCATAACTAGCTGTTTCAAAGTCAAAAGCGTAAAAGTTCATTAAAAAAAACTCCTTTCAACGCGTTGAGTAACACTTAAAAATCAAGTACAACTTCCACTGGACAATGATCACTACCAAGAATATCTGTATGGATTTTAGCACTGACTAAACGTTCATTCAAGGATTCTGACACAACGAAATAGTCAATCCGCCATCCTGCGTTATTTTTTCGTGCGTTAAAGCGATAACTCCACCATGAGTAGATGCCTTCAGCTTCTGGATAAAAATAACGGAATGTATCAGTGAAGCCACTGTCTAACAACCCAGTAAATTTTTGCCGTTCTTCAGGCGTGAACCCCGCATTTTTTTGATTGGTTTTCCAATTTTTTAAATCAATCTTTTGATGAGCTACGTTTAAATCACCGCAAAGAATTACGGGTTTTTCTTGATTTAATTCGTTTAAATAGGCACGAAAAGCATCTTCCCATGTCATTCGATAAGCTAAACGCTTTAGTTCAGCTTGTGAGTTTGGTGTGTAGCAAGTGACCATGAAAAATTCTGGATATTCTAAAGTGATCACGCGGCCTTCTTGATCGTGAGCCTCGATACCTAAGCCATAGCGAACACTTAACGCTTCTTCTTTAGCGAAAATTGCTGTGCCAGAATAGCCTTTTTTTTCGGCATAATTCCAATACTGATGATAGCCAGGAAGTTCTAAATCAATTTGCCCAGCTTGTAATTTTGTTTCTTGTAAACAGAAAAAATCTGCATCTAATTCATTAAAAACATCCATAAAATTCTTTTTAACAACCGCTCGTAAGCCGTTGACATTCCAAGAAATACATTTCATTGTTGAAACTCCTTTCAAATAAGAAACGCTTTTGCTCGTTTCAGTGCAAACCAGAACCAAAGAAAAGGTCGCTTGGTGCTTTCTTCTATTCTAATACTTTTTAAAGAAGTTTTAAATACTTGAAAAGAAAAAGAGAAAATGACTGATTTTTGGAAAGAAGTAGTCTATGATAAAATAGTAAAAAGAGCAGAAATGAGGACAAACGAATGAAAATTGGAGTCATTGGTTTAGGAAATATTGCACAAAAAGCGTATTTGCCAACTTATAGTGAATGCCGCCACTTGGCAGAGTTTGTATTAGCAACTAGAAACCCAGAAACACGACAAAAAATCGCTGATCAGTATGGCTTTACAGAAACCGTTGGGACCATAGAAGAATTGATTGAAGCGAAGATTGATGCTTGTTTTGTCCATGTAGCCACAAAAGTGCATGGTGCAGTCGTTCGCCAATTATTGCAGGCTGGTATTCACGTCTTTGTGGACAAACCTTTAAGTGAAGAGCTTGCTGAAGTCAAAGAATTACAAGCATTGGCAGCAGCAAAAAATCTGCGCCTGATGGTTGGCTTCAATCGTCGTTTTGCCCCCTATACGGAAGTATTGAAAAATATTCCTGAAAAACAAACAATTTTTATTAAAAAGAACCGCATCAATACAACGAGAGAAACAAGTTTTATGATGTATGATTTATTTTTACATGTCGTTGATACCGCAGTTTATTTAGCGGAAGGACCGCTCCACGTGGTGCAGTCAAAATTAGTGGAAGAAAACGGTCATTTAAAACGAGCAATTTTACAATTAGAAACCGAACAGACAACGATTGTTTGTTCCATGGATTTACACTCTGGGGCCAATACAGAAACTTTTGAAGTCACCAGCCCCACAGGTACTTATCGCTTGGAAAATTTAACGCATTTGACCATCCAAACAGAAGAAGAATACCAAGTAAAAGAGATGGGAGATTGGACGCCAACATTGGAAAAAAGAGGTTTTTACCAAATGGTTACTGCTTTCATTCAGGCCATTCAAAAACCGCAAGAGCAAGAGTTAAAACAAGAAAAAGTCTATGAAAGTCATGCGTTATGTGAAGAAATGCTACGCCAACAACAACGGCATGTTCTTTAAAGAGGACTAGCAACTTTCTTTCTATCATGCTAGAATAAGACAGATATTTTGAAAAGAAAGGACTAACTTTCGTGAACACTAAAGCTATGTTAGAAACATTAAACGAAATTACTTTATTAGTAGATGAACCATTAAAAAACGTAACCTTTACCAAAACAGGCGGCCCAGCTGATGTGTTGGCCTTACCCAAAACAAAAAAAGAAGTTGAAGAGATTGTGGCGTATTGCCGAGAACAAGGACTTTCATGGTTAGTATTAGGCAATGCTAGCAACTTGATTGTTCGTGATGGCGGTATTCGCGATGTCGTGATTATGCTAACAGAAATGAAAGAAATCAAAGTAGCCGGTACCACCATGATTGTGGATGCTGGTGCCAAGCTGATTGATACAACCTACGAAGCCTTAGCAGCTGATTTAACTGGTTTTGAATTTGCTTGTGGCATTCCAGGAAGTGTCGGTGGTGCTGTTTATATGAATGCTGGAGCATACGGCGGGGAAATTAAAGATGTTTTCCAATCTGCAGAAGTGCTGTTGGCAGATGGAACTATCCAAACAATGACGAAAGAAGACCTGAATTTCCGTTATCGTCATAGTGAAATTCAAGAATTACATTGTATTGTCTTGCAAGCAACGTTTGCTTTAGAAAAAGGAAACCATGCAGAAATTAAAGCCCAAATGGATGAATTAACGGAACTTCGTGAACTGAAGCAACCGCTAGAGTATCCCTCTTGTGGCAGTGTCTTTAAACGCCCTGTTGGTCATTTTACAGGGAAATTAATCCAAGACGCTGGCTTACAAGGCTTAAAATGGGGCGGTGCTCAAATTTCCGAAAAGCATGCGGGATTTATTGTTAACATCGATCATGCAACCGCAACAGATTATGTGGAATTAATTGCACATATCCAAGAAGTGATTAAAGAAAAATTTGATGTTGAATTGCAAACGGAAGTTCGAATTATTGGTGAAGAAGTCTAGAAGTACTTCATTAGTTGCCCAAAGAGGACGGGACAGAAGTGTTTAACTCCAAGAACTAAGTAGGCACGATGATGTCATCTGTTCATGTCTCACAGTTAAACATCACAACTCTTAGAGCTGTAGCTCTTTTGAAGGCTATACTGTGACGAGACGCATGTCGAGAAAACATCTTAGAAGTTGTTGAGATCGAAGCGATGCATAGTGTTGCTTCTGTTCCCACCGTTTATCAGGTTTTGAGCCTGGAACAAAAATCCACAGTGATTTTTGTCCCAGGCTCTTTTGATTTTTAAAGTGTTCAAGTGAATGGAGATAATTCTGGGATTGAAAAGGTAGCAAAAGTCCTAAGTAAATCGCCAATAATAATACCCGCACAATTGGAACGATTTGGATTGTTGCTTCTCGAATGATTTCCAAAGTAAGTTCATCATAAGACGTACCTATTATATGCGATAAACAATTTATTTTGGAGTGAGATGCCAAGAGCTAAATATAACAAGCTGATTGACAGATATTTTTCAGGTCTGTTTCCTACTTCACAGACCATTACTTCTTTTTTAGGTTACTATTAAGTTTTCTAATTCAACAACTTTAAAGTTTTTGCGCTCTAAATATTCGATAGAAAATTATACTTATTAAATAAAGATTATTTGTTTTAAGGGATAAAAAAATTAGTTTTTGATTTGATAATAACGAGAAAAAACTTATTTTTTTAAAATGAATGTGATACAATGAACTTATATACTTGTTGTATATATAAGATTGATAGAAGAAGATGTTTATTATGAAAAAATTGATTTGTTTAGCAACCCTGATTTTATTTGGCACGATAATAGTTCCTAGTGTAACAGTTCTGGCAGAGGATACTTCAAGTGTAAGCAGCGATGGAATTACTGAAGGAGAAACTTTTTCTTCAAATGAATCAGCTCCTGTTTTTGATACTTTTGTTGAAAAGAGCACGGAGGTTATTAATATAAGTTCGTATGAAGATACAGGTTCCGGCGAAGAAGTTAAAACAGTTATTGGGGAAGAAGACGTTGTTCTGGCTACAAAAATTAATGATACCGAAAATAATCAAACTCTATCAGTCGTTAATACAGGAGAAAATATTATTGTACAAAAAAGTATTTTATTAGAAGACGGAACGTACCAGGTTGAAACAGAGACGTCACCAATTATTGGTAGTTTTGATAGTGAAAAAGAAAAAATACAAGATTATAATCCTTTGCAAAGAATCTATAATGGTCCGTGGACTTATACCCATTTGGCAGTAGGTAGAAATGTTTTTGCAACAATTGTTGATATGGGATTAGGTTCTTGGATAGGTTACTTTGCTTCTCTTTTTAGAATTTCGAGAGCTGCTGCTGATTTCGTTTTCGGATATATGGGTGCTCGTGGAATTTCTGCCGGAGAAAGGTTGGCAAAAATTTTTGATAGTAATGGAAACGGTTGGGTAGCGCTCTATAAGCAAGGAGTTTATCGTTACAAAGGTGCCCCTTTGATTGGTTATCAGCATCGTACTTTTTAAATTTTAGGAAAAGAAGTGATTAAATGCAACGATTGTTTTTTTATTGGATTAATTACACATTACTAATTCTATTTATAGTGATGGTTATTCTAGGAGTTGTTCAGTTAGCTGTTAAAAAAGAATCAGAAATCACTTTTTATACAACTTTTTTTGGTATCATTTTTGGTATATCTTTTATGAGTGCGTATTACGCCAATAAAAAGAGTAATAGGATGTTCTTTTGGCTAACAACTTTTCTGTTGATGTATGTTCCTAAAAAAATAGTAGATTATCTAAATATACCTTTGTTAAAGATTTCGGTAGCAAACTATTTTATAGTGCTGTTCGGCATACTGATACTAATTTTTTCCCAAAAATATATTAAAAGACAAACGTAAAAAGAAATGGAGCAGATTGTGTATTGTCATCTGTTCCATTTCTTTTTATTTGTATCAAGATAAGTGAGTCATCTCTTTTACTCGTCTTCTAAATTTTCCAATTCTACAACTTTAAAGTTTTTCCGCTCTAAATGATCTACAATGGCTGTACACGTTTCGGCAGTTGTGCCGGCTGGTAAAGTAATAAGTGTGCGACGAACAAATTCTTCACTATCGACATCCAATGTAATACAGCTGGCGATGCTGCTATATTTGGCAATGATTTTTGAAATGGCTGCTAAGTCGCCTTGTTGACCAACTGAAGCAATTGTTAAAACGTAGCTCCCTTGTTTTACATTCCAAGATTGCGCTAAAATATTTAATAAGGTGCTGTGTGTTAAAATGCCGTAAAAATAATTATTTTCATCTAAAACAGCAATGTAAGGTAGTTCTTTAATAGTAAAAAATACCTTGAAAAATGAAGTGTTGACATAAATAAATTTTGTGGCATTTTTTAACAAATAGGTAACAGGTAAACTCATATCGCCACCGTTTGCTTTATGGCGGTAAATATGCATTTTATAGATATTTCCTCGGAAAATTTTTCCAGATTCGTCTAAAATTGGGACACAACGGTAACCTGAGTCTTCTAAAATAGAAAGAGCTTCTTCTAGAGTACAAGATTCATTGACGGTTGTTAAATTATCTTTTTTAATAACTACAGATTTTAATAACATAAACAGGCCTCCTAAGGGTTCATTTTTAATAAATTTATCATATCATAACTTAGCAGAAAACAATAGCTGAGACCTCAGAATAAAAGCAATTTTGTTAAAATAAATAGAAAATAAAGAAAAATCAGATATTTTATAAAAGAAATCAAGCACGTATTCGCGATAATGGTAAAAAATTACGTAAGAATCGGCACAGCGCTTCTTTAAAAAGTAAATTAAACTTTGACAACTTTTTCGAATAATGGTACTGTTAAGAAGTAAATTTGTGAATAGAGGAGGTCGAAGAACATGGCAACAAAGAAAGCAGCTCTTGCTTGTTCCGTTTGTGGCTCTCGCAACTATTCTAAATCCGTTAGTGAAGGTAAACGTGGCGAACGCTTAGAAATCAATAAATTCTGTAAATATTGTAATCAATACACGTTACATAAAGAAACGAAATAGATTTAGAGGAGGGTATCAACATGAAATTTTTCCGCAGCGTTGCTGATGAGATGAAGCAAGTAACTTGGCCAACAAAAAAACAATTGCGTAAAGATACATTAGTTGTAATTGAAACATCTATTTTATTTGCAGCATTGTTCTTTATCATGGATACTGTTATCCAAACGGCATTTGGCTGGATTTTAAAATAATTAATTCTAGTATTTCCCGACGAGGGGTGCTATAATAGTATTCGAGAAAAAGCTTCGGGAAACTGAGCTTTTTTTATTTGCTCGAAAAAAATAAACTAAAACATTTAAAGGAGCCGAATCAGTAATGGAAACTTTTGAAAGAAATTGGTACGTATTGCACACCTATTCAGGCTATGAAAATAAAGTAAAAGCAAACATTGAATCACGTGCACAAAGCATGGGGATGGGCGATTATATTTTTCGTGTCGTTGTACCAGAAGAAACAGAAAAAGAAGTCAAAAATGGTAAAGAAAAAGAAATCGTTCATAAAACTTTCCCTGGTTATGTGTTAGTGGAAATGATTATGACCGATGATTCTTGGTATATTGTTCGTAACACGCCAGGCGTAACTGGTTTTGTAGGCTCACATGGTGCTGGTAGTAAACCCGCTCCTTTATTACAAGAAGAAATTAACCACATTTTACGTTCAATTGGCATGAGCACCCGTCAATCAGACTTAGAAGTAGCGCTAGGCGATACAGTGAAAATTATCGAAGGTGCCTTTTCTGGTCTTGAAGGTGTTGTGACAGAAATCGATGAAGAAAAACAAAAATTAAAAGTAAACATCGATATGTTTGGTCGTGAAACAAGTACAGAATTAGACTTTGAACAAGTCGATAACATTGATTAATAAACAAGCTGACAAACTATTGTTCAGCTGATTGATACAGATTGTAGGGTCTGGAAAAGCAGTCAACTGACTTCTTTTCCAAGCCCTTTTTTAGTTCATCGCAGAAAGGAATGAAAAAAATGAAACATGCCCAAAAATATCGTTATTTTTCTTTGCTAATGGGTCTTGTTCTATTATTAAGTGCTTGCCAAATTGGGGCAACTACGAAGGATGACAACCAAGCCGCCACAAAAGAAGCAACTGTTGAGTTAAACCGCACAACAACACCAACGCTTTTTTTTCATGGTTACGCAGGAACTAAAAATTCGTTTGGCTCGTTACTGCATCGCTTGGAGAAACAAGGTGCCACAACTCAAGAATTAGTGCTACTCGTTAAACCTGATGGGACCGTGGTTAAAGAGCGAGGAGCTTTAAGTGGCAAAGCGACGAATCCCAGTGTTCAAGTTCTATTTGAAGATAATAAAAACAATGAATGGAATCAAACAGAATGGATAAAAAACACATTACTCTATTTACAAAAAAATTATCAAGTGAACAAAGCCAATATTGTCGGGCACTCTATGGGCGGTGTTAGTGGCTTACGTTATTTAGGAACCTATGGGCAAGACGCATCGTTACCTAAAATTGAAAAATTCGTCAGCATTGGAGCACCTTTCAATGATTTTATTGATACGAGTCAACAGCAAACCATCGAAACGGAACTAGAAAACGGCCCCACAGAAAAAAGTAGCCGCTATTTGGATTATCAAGAGATGATTAATGTTGTTCCAGAAAAACTGCCCATTTTATTAATTGGTGGTCAATTAAGTCCAACAGATTTAAGTGATGGAACGGTACCGTTATCTAGTGCCTTAGCAGTCAACGCCTTGCTAAGACAGCGAGGAACTCAAGTCACTAGCCAGATTATTAAAGGAGAAAATGCACAACATAGTCAATTACATGAAAATCCTGAAGTAGATCAATTGCTAATCGAATTTCTATGGCCGAGTAAAAAATAGCAAAAAGGCACATGTTCCATAAAAAATGGAACATGTGCCTTTTTCTATACTTTGGCTAGCGAAATAGCTTTTTTCAGCTATAATAAATAAAATTATTTATTTTTAGGAGATATTGGAATGTAATCCTCATGATTTAAATAAGCACAAATCAAGGCTTCAAAGGTGATTAATGTTTGGCCAAAAAACATTTGTGGCTGAGCGACACTTGTTGAAAACGGGCTGTAAGAGTCAGTTGAAAAAACGAGATCTGCCAGTCGACCAAGAGTTGAATTTTTGGCGCCAACAAAAGAAATGATAGGATGTTTTTTCTCTTTCGCAAGCAGAGCTGTTTCTTTTAAGTATTTTTCTTCACCAGAATGTGACAGAATGATGAAAAGAAAATTCTGATTATTTTGACTATTTATCGAATGAGTATAGGCTGTTGTGATACTGGGGATGCCATGAAAATTGAAAACTTCACTAATGTAAGCCGCCAAATGTCGTGAAAAGTCATGACCTAAAATAACAAATAAATGACTCTTGTGTTTGGCAAGCAGTTGACAAAACTCGTTGGTTGTTTCAAATGAAGGCGCTGTTTCAAAAGGGATTGGCTGAGAAAAATGGGCTTCTTTTAATTTGTAAATAAGTTCATTATAACCTGATAAATTTAATTTTTTGGCTAAACGAATGATGGAACTAGGCGAAGAAAAGCAGTGTTTTGCAACTTCCCGAATACTCAAATCGGCCGCATTCGTACTTTGTTGATCCAAATAATACAAAATCTGACTTTCTGTTTTTGTTAAATGATACGTTTCTTTTAAGTAATCTAAGTTCATGAGCAAACCTCCTTTATCAGATTATAAATAATTTTGTGGGAAAAAGGTATCAAAAAATAAAAAAATGAGGTGTTTTTATGAAAAGGGCAACAAAGCAAAGGCTGTCTTTGGCAGCAATCATGGTTCTACTTCTCTCGGGCTGTGGAAGTGTTGGGAAAGAAACCAAAAAGCAAGAACAACAGGTATTACGGGTCGGGATTGATTCGGAATTATCAACGGCAGACGTGTCGTTGGCAATGGATAATACCGCAGCAGATGTAATGAGCCAAGTAGGGGAGGGACTTTTCTCCTTTGACGAAAAAGGAGAAGCGAAACCAGCATTGGCAACTGAAAAAGTACAGCCCTCCAATGATGGTTTAAGCTATACTTTTACGATTCGAAAAGATGCAAAATGGAGTAACGGCGAGCCAATCACAGCAAATGATTTTGAATACTCTTGGAAGCGCACAGTGGACCCAAAAACAGCTTCCCCGCAAGCGTATTACTTTGAAGGGTTAAAAAATTATCGTGCTATTGTTGACGGTAGCAAATCTAAAGAAGAGTTAGGGGTAACAGCCATTGATGACCATACCTTGGAAGTAGAGCTAAGCTATCCTATGAGTTATTTTCAACAATTATTGGCGGTACCAGCTTTTTATCCTTTAAATGAAGCATTTGTCGAAAAAACGGGCAAAAACTATGGTACATCAGCTGAGTCAACACTTTACAATGGCGCCTTCACATTAGAAGGTTGGGATGGCACGAATAATACTTGGTCCTATGTGAAGAATAAAAATTATTGGGATCAAGCGAATGTTTCGCTAGATAAGGTGGATGTCCAAGTAGTTAAAGAAGTCAATACTGGGAAAAATCTTTTCGAAGGGAAAGAATTAGATGTTGTAAAAATTTCTGGAGAAATTGTTGCACAAGAACAAGGCAATGCAGCTTTGAAAATTCGTGAAATTCCTGGAACGTATTATATCCAATTAAATACGCAAAAAGATCTTTTGGCAAATAAGAATGCACGTCGAGCAATAGCATTATCATTGAATTCTGAGCGTTTAGCTAAAAATGTTTTAAATGATGGCTCAAAAAAAGCACTTGGCTTCGTGCCAACAGGTTTCACTAATCAAGAAACGCAAAAAGATTTTGCAGAGGAATTAGGAGATTTAAATCCTAGTGAACCAGAAAAAGCGAAAGAGTTATGGCAAACGGCTAAAAAAGAATTAGGAATTGAAAAAGCGGAGCTAACGATTTTAAGTTCGGATACAGAAAATGCTAAAAAAATCAGTGAGTATGTTCAAGGAGCTTTAGCAGATAATTTAGAAAATTTAACAGTCAATGTTTCACCAGTTCCTTTTAATAATCGTTTAGAAAAAAGTCGCAGCGGAGATTTCGACATTGTGGTTGGTGGCTGGACGCCAGTATATGCTGATCCAATCGATTTCTTAAACTTACTGCAATCAAAAAATTCCAATAATTTTGGTAAATGGTCTAATAAGACCTTTGATCAGTTGCTTCAAGAAGCAAACGTAACTTATGCAAATAAATATGAAGAACGTTGGAAAACATTACAAAAAGCGGATCAATTGGTTGCGGAAGAAGCCCCCCTAGTTCCTCTTTATCAATTAACAGAAGCACGCTTAGTGGCCGATTCTGTCCAAAATTTAGTCTATGGTCCATTAGGTTCAGGCTATTACAAATCAGTCTCTATCGGCGACAAGTAAAGGTTGGGAAAAAATGAAAAAAAGTCAAGCTGTTCAATTAATTCAGGAACTTTCAAATGCTAATGGTGTTTCAGGCTTTGAAACAGAAGTCGTTAGAATCCTTCAACACGCAACTGCGGATTTTACTATTCAACGGCTAGATGCCATTAAAAATTTATATCTTGAGAAGAAAAATAATCTAAGTGAAGGTCCAGTAGTGCTTTTTGATGCTCATAGTGACGAAGTGGGTTTTATGATTCAAGCAATTAAAGAAAACGGCTTGTTGCGTTTTCTTCCGTTAGGTGGCTGGGTCCCTAATACGATTTCTGCACAAAAAGTTCGGATTCGTAACCGGGAAGGTACCTATCTGCCAGGCGTAGTTACTAGTCGGCCCCCTCATTTTATGACACCAGAGGAACGTCAGCGACCGTTAACCATTGCTGATTTGACGATCGACATTGGTGCTACCTCAAAAGAAGAAGTAATTGAAACTTACAAAATCGATCTTGGTGCACCGGTCATTCCAGATGTGACGTGCTGTTACAACGAACAGACAGATCTTTTTTTAGGAAAAGCTTTTGATTGTCGCATTGGCTGTGCTTGCTTAGTGGATGTCATGGAGGAGTTGAAAGAAGAGACGCTTCCATTCAAGTTAGTTGCGACAGTAACTGCACAAGAAGAAGTTGGCGAAAGAGGAGCACTTATTGCCGCAAAACAAGTCAATCCTGATTTAGCTATTGTTTTCGAAGGCTGCCCGGCTGATGATACGGCAGAAACGCCAGAGATGATTCAATCAGCAATGGGAAAAGGACCGATGTTACGTTATTTTGATGTTTCTATGATTACGAATCCGGAATTTCAAGAGTATGCACTAGAGATTGCTAAAATACACAAAATTCCTGTTCAAGTTTCTGTTCGAAGTGGTGGTGGAACCAATGGCATGGCGATTACACAAGTTCAAGGAGCCCCGACGATTGTTGTAGGAATTCCTGTCCGTTACGCTCACACACCCCATTGCTATGTAGATTTTCAAGATTACCAAGCGGCGAAAGAATTAGTCATTCAATTAATCAAAAATTTAGATGCTGACAAAATTCAAGCACTGGTTCAGCCATTGTCAAAGGAGTGGAACAAATGAAGATTTATGTATCATGCGATATTGAAGGATTAGCAGGTATTGCGACATTTGATATGGAAAAAGAAGACACCGTTTTATTCCGAGAATTATATCACCAACATGTGGCTTGGTTAATTGAAGGGATTCAAAAGAGTGCCAAAAATGAACAAATTACAGAAATTACTATTGCCGATTCGCATAGCCGTGGATTGAATTTAGCTTATGCGCGCTTGGCAGAAATGGATGAACGAATTTCCTTAGTGAGCGGCTTTCCTCGCATGGATTATATGATGAGTGGCTTGGATAGTAGCTATGATGTGGTCTTTTTCTTAGGTTATCATGCCGGTATTGGTAAACAAAAAGGGAATATGGATCATGGGTATAGCGCTAGTGTTGCTTATGATTTAAAAATAAACGACTTAGCGATGAATGAAACGACAATTAATGCAGCTTACGCTAGCGAATTAGGTGTCCCTGTTGGTTTAATTATCGGTGAATCAGGCTTAGAGGAACAACTTTTTCAAGAAAAAATGATGTCCAAAGTTCCCTTTGTTTCCACCAAAGAATCTCTGGGACGTTATGCAATCAAAAATAGACCCATGCAACAAGTTCGGGAAGCTATCGTAGCGACTACAAGTCAAGTGTTAACTTCCTTTGCGTTGTCTGAATTACCCCGATATGCCTTGCAAACACCTGCAACTGTAAAATTGCAATGCGTGACGACAGCACAAGCAGATCGTATTGAAATGTTACCAATGATTAAACGCATTGATGGTAGAACCGTTTCATTTGTGGGTGAAACGATGAAAGATGTCATGAATGGAATTGTCGCTGTGGTTGGTTTAGGCGGAACAAGTTATTAAAGAAGAAGCTTACGGAAAAAACGAATGGACGTTTTTTTCTGTAAGCTTCTTGCTATAGTTATTTCTATTTTTGTTTCTCTAGAATTTCTTTGCTTAAACGTTGTGCAGTTGGTGTCACCGCAAGACCGCCTTCAGCGGTTTCCTTGAAAATTTGTGGCATTTGGCGTCCCACTTGGTACATTGCGTGGATGACTTCATCTGGCGGAATGACACTTCGAATCCCCGCTAAAGCCATGTCAGCTGAGATGAAGGCTTGAGAAGAACCTAATGCGTTTCGCTTCACGCAAGGGACTTCAACAAGTCCCGCAACAGGATCACAAATGAGGCCCATCATATTTTTTATCGTAATAGCCACAGCTTGAGCAGATTGATCAGGCGTACCGCCAGAAGCCGCAACTAAAGCGGCACTTGCCATTGCACTAGCAGAACCGACTTCAGCTTGACAACCACCTTCGGCACCGCTGATTGAGGCATTGTTGGCAATCACTAAGCCAAAAGCCCCAGCTGTAAATAGAAAATCCAATTGTTGCTGATGCGTTAACTTTAAGCGATCAATAACTGCCAACAAGACGCCAGAAACTACCCCGGCACTGCCTGCGGTTGGTGTAGCACAAATCAAGCCCATTTTTGCATTAACTTCATTAACAGCAATCGCATTTCGCACGGCTTGTAAAATGGTCTCACCACTTAAAAAGTTGCCTGAATGTATGTAATCATTTAAGCGGGTTGCATCGCCACCAGTTAGCCCTGTTACTGAGGTAACACCAGCGATTCCTTCAGCGACGGATTGTTTCATAACGGCTAGATTTTTTTCCATTGTTTCAATAATTCGTTCACGAGAATACCCGCCATGAGCCATTTCTGTTGCAATCATTAATTCGCTCACAGAAGGGTAATCTTTCGCTTGAGCTACCAAATCTTCAATTGAATAAAACATCGTATTACTCCTTTACGTTCATTTAGTCAAAATAGTTAACGCTATATATATGAAGGATTTCAGCTAATTGCATGACAATGTCACCGACTTCGGCTTGATCAACTTCAATAATCATAATCGCTTTTTCCCCTTTAGATTCTCGGGTAACGGTCATTGTACTAATATTGATATCGCTAGCTGAAAGGATGTTGGTCACCTTAGCAATCATGCCAGGAACATCTTGATGAACAACGATAAATGTTGGCGTGCCCATACTTAAAGACAATTTGAAGCCATTTAATTCAGAAATTTGAATGTTTCCACCACCAATTGAAATTCCTGTCACAGATAGTTTTCGGTCGCCAGAAGAAACCACAATTTTAACGGAATTAGGGTGGTCTGCTTTTTCACTTTTAGGAATAAAACAAACTTCCATTCCTTGTTCATAAGCAATTTCCAAAGAATTGGCTAATTGCTCATCATCTGGTTCCATACCTAAAAGGCCGCCAACTAAGGCGATATCTGTTCCGTGACCACGATAAGTTTTGGCAAAAGACTCATATAAATAAATGTCAACGCTATCAGGTTGCTGTCCAAAAATACTCCGAACCACTTTTCCAATTCTTGCCGCTCCAGCTGTATGAGAACTGCTTGGACCAATCATAACGGGTCCGATAATATCAAAAACACTATTAAAGCGTAACTCTTCCATTTCAGCACCTTCTTCATTAGAATATGTTTTCATTGGAAGTCTAACACAAAAAATGGCGGGGAACTAGGCAATCGCTTGTGTTTTAGCGAATAATTTAAATTTTTATCAGAATGAAAGCAAGGGGCCTTCGTTGACAAATCAGTGAAGAGATGCTAAATTCTAGATAATAAAAGACGAAAAGAGGGATTCGTGCGTTGAAAATTTAAGTTAATTTTTTAGAGAAACTGTATAACTTTGCCTGAATATAACGGGTGGAGTGTGCGGATTTTCGGAAATTAGCTTAAAGAATTCAGCCACGGGTCTTTTTGTATACCTTGGATTGATGCCGCTGATTTCCGTAAAGCTGCATCAATTTTGCTTTATGGAGGTATATTTATGTCGAAAATTGAACTAAAACAACTATCTTTTGCCTATGATAATCAAGAAGCGTTGCTTTTTGATCAGGCAAATATCACGATGGATACCAATTGGAAATTAGGATTGATTGGCCGCAATGGCCATGGGAAAACAACCTTATTAAGATTGTTACAAAAGCAGTTGGATTACCAAGGAGAGATTCTTCATCAAGTCGATTTCGTCTATTTTCCACAAACAGTTGCAGAAGAACAACAGCTCACTTATTATGTCTTACAAGAGGTGACTTCTTTTGAACAGTGGGAATTAGAACGAGAATTAACGCTTTTAAACGTTGATCCTGAAGTTTTATGGCGGCCCTTTTCTTCTTTATCAGGCGGCGAAAAGACGAAAGTTTTATTAGGTCTTCTTTTTATTGAAGAAAAGGCCTTTCCTTTAATTGACGAGCCAACAAATCACTTAGATCTAGCTGGCAGACAACAAGTGGCTGAATATTTGAAGAAAAAGAAACATGGATTTATTTTAGTCAGCCACGATCGGGCATTTGTTGATGAAGTGGTCGACCATATTTTGGCGATTGAAAAAAGTCAATTGACGCTGTATCAAGGGAATTTTTCTATTTATGAAGAGCAAAAAAAATTAAGAGATGCTTTTGAACTAGCAGAAAATGAAAAAATCAAAAAAGAAGTCAATCGCTTGAAAGAAACCGCTCGTAAAAAAGCGGAATGGTCGATGAACCGTGAAGGTGATAAGTACGGCAACGCTAAGGAAAAAGGAAGCGGGGCGATTTTTGATACAGGAGCCATTGGTGCCCGGGCAGCGCGCGTAATGAAGCGCTCGAAACACATTCAACAACGTGCCGAAACACAATTAGCAGAAAAAGAAAAACTATTAAAAGATCTTGAGTATATTGATCCTTTGTCAATGGATTATCAGCCAACGCATCACAAAACATTATTGACGGTGGAAGAGCTTCGTCTGGGCTACGAGAAAAATTGGCTATTTGCGCCACTTTCTTTTTCAATAAACGCAGGAGAAATTGTTGGAATAACAGGGAAAAATGGCTCAGGAAAATCGAGCTTAATTCAGTATTTATTGGATAATTTTTCCGGGGATTCAGAAGGCGAAGCCACTTTGGCTCACCAATTAACCATTTCTTATGTGCGCCAAGATTATGAAGACAATCAAGGAACTTTATCCGAATTTGCAGAGAAAAATCAGTTAGATTACACCCAATTTTTAAATAACTTACGAAAACTTGGGATGGAGCGCGCTGTTTTCACTAATCGAATTGAACAAATGAGTATGGGGCAACGGAAAAAAGTCGAAGTAGCCAAATCATTGTCTCAATCAGCTGAACTTTATATTTGGGATGAACCCCTTAATTACTTGGATGTGTTTAATCATCAACAATTAGAAGCGCTAATCTTATCTGTGAAGCCTGCAATGCTAGTGATTGAGCATGATGCACATTTCATGAAGAAAATAACAGATAAAAAAATTGCCTTGAAATCATAAAAATATCTTGAAAAAGTAAAGGGAATCCTGTATAGTAATAGGGTATGTTTTAAATGTACGTTGAGTGGGAGGGGAAATCTCAACCCCATTAACCACGCACGAGAACTTAAGGAGGTATTTTCGTGGCTAAAAAAGTAGAAAAAATCGTTAAATTACAAATTCCTGCGGGGAAAGCAACACCAGCTCCACCAGTAGGTCCAGCGTTAGGTCAAGCAGGTATCAACATCATGGGATTCACTAAAGAATTCAATGCTCGTACAGCTGACCAAGCAGGCTTGATTATTCCAGTAGTAATTTCTGTATATGAAGATCGTTCATTTACATTCATTACTAAAACACCACCTGCTGCAGTCTTATTGAAAAAAGCTGCAAAAATCGAAAAAGGTTCAGGTGAACCAAACAAAACTAAAGTTGCAACAGTTTCAAGCGATCAAGTGAAAGAAATCGCTGAACTTAAAATGGCAGACCTAAACGCCGCTGACGTTGAAGCAGCAATGCGCATGGTTGCAGGAACTGCACGAAGCATGGGTATCATCGTAGAATAATTTTTATTCCACACTTACTCAAAGAAGTAGCTTCTCAGTTCGTTTCATATTTAAAGATATGAAAGACGTGGGAGGTACAACCGTTATAACCACAATCAAGGAGGAAACAAAATGGCTAAAAAGAGCAAAAAAATGCAAGAAGCATTGAAAAAAGTTGATGCTACAAAAGCTTACTCAGTTGAAGAAGCAGTAGCTTTAGCAAAAGATACAAACATCGCGAAATTTGACGCAACAGTTGAAGTTGCTTACAAATTGAACGTTGACCCTAAAAAAGCAGACCAACAAATCCGTGGAGCAGTTGTGCTTCCAAACGGAACTGGTAAAACACAAACTGTTTTAGTATTCGCTAAAGGCGAAAAAGCTAAAGAAGCTGAAGCTGCTGGTGCAGATTTCGTAGGCGACGACGACATGGTTGCAAAAATCCAAGGTGGATGGTTCGACTTTGACGTAGTTGTTGCGACTCCTGACATGATGGCTACAGTTGGTAAATTAGGCCGTGTCTTAGGACCAAAAGGTTTAATGCCAAACCCTAAAACTGGTACTGTAACAATGGACGTTACAAAAGCTGTTGAAGAAGTTAAAGCTGGTAAAGTAACTTACCGCGTTGACAAAGCTGGTAACATCCACGTACCAATCGGTAAAGTTTCATTTGATAACGAAAAATTGGTTGAAAACTTCAACACAATTAACGACGTATTATTGAAAGCTAAACCGTCAACTGCTAAAGGTCAATACATCAAAAACATTTCAGTAACAACAACATTTGGACCTGGAATCCACGTTGACCAAGCTTCTTTCTAATTTGAAAGAAAATAATTAAAAAATTCTTGACTCACTCACTTACCCTATGGTAAAGTGAGTGAGGTTAATAATTAACTGTACCGAAGACAGTAGGTGACGCAAGTCTTAATTTCCTACCGAGGACAATTGTTGAGTTATATACAATTCGGTCCCTCTATGTCTACGGTGGCATGGAGTTTTGTTGTTTTACACGACTTTTTGAAAAAAAGCCGATGTAAAACAATACTTGGCGAACGAAGTGAGCGAAGTTTCATTTGATTCTTCTACTTTACATATCGTAAACCAAGTCCAACTCCACCATCAAAATCAGGAGGTGAAATAAATGAGTGAAGCAGCAATCGCTAAAAAAGAAACCCTAGTTCAAGCAGCCGCTGAGAAATTTGAATCAGCAGCATCAGTTGTAATCGTGGACTACCGTGGTTTAACAGTTGAAGAAGTCACTAACTTACGTAAACAATTACGTGATGCAGGCGTAGAAATGAAAGTCATCAAAAACTCAATCCTTTCTCGTGCAGCTAAAAAAGTTGGTTTAGACGGCTTAGACGAAGTCTTTACAGGCCCAACTGCTGTCGCATTCAGCAACGACGATGTAGTAGCACCAGCTAAAATCATCGACGAATTTGCTAAAGATGCAAAAGCATTAGAAATCAAAGGTGGCGTCATCGAAGGAAAAGTTTCTTCAGTGGAACAAATTACTGCGTTGGCAAAACTACCAAACCGCGAAGGTTTACTATCTATGCTATTATCTGTATTACAAGCGCCAGTCCGCAACGTGGCTTACGCTGTCAAAGCAGTGGCAGAGAAAAACGAAGAAGTTGCTTAATTGCAGTCTAATTCAAACAAATAAAAAACAAACAATTTTAATTTAAATGGAGGAAATTCAAAATGGCATTAAACATTGAAAACATCGTTGCTGAGTTAGAAACAGCAACTATCTTAGAACTAAGCGAATTAGTTAAAGCTATCGAAGAAAAATTTGACGTATCAGCAGCAGCTCCTGTAGCAGTAGCTGGACCAGCAGCAGGTGGAGCAGCAGAAGAACAAACTGAATTCACTGTTGAATTAACAGCAGCTGGCGATCAAAAAGTTAAAGTTATCAAAGCAGTTCGTGAAGCAACTGGCTTAGGCTTGAAAGAAGCTAAAGCTGTAGTTGATGGCGCTCCTGCACCAGTTAAAGAAGCTGTTTCTAAAGAAGAAGCAGAAGCTTTAAAAGCTGCTTTAGAAGAAGTTGGCGCTTCAGTAACAGTAAAATAATTCATTCAACTTTTGAATGTTCGAGAACCCTTGTGTGGCAAGGGTTCTTTTTTTATAGCAAACGGTAGTTGTCTTTTGCTAAAACAACTACCGCTAGTAAAATATCTATAAAATTTAATTGTCTACTTTGACAAATTAACAACAATACAATCATCTACCACTCGGATAGAATCTTTGCTAGGCCAGACATTCATTTCTGCTTGTAAAGCTTTGTGTTTTTCAAAATCTTCTGGTGTAGGATCATTAAAATTTAATCCAAATGTTTTCATATAGAGTAAAGTATTTAAACTAGTATGCACCGAGTTAGGCATGAATTCAAATAATGAGACACCGTTTGTTTCACCTTTTATATTTGAAACATTCCGAGGAGAACGATTTCCATACATTAAAAGTTTATAGGATTCTGGATTCTCAATTTCCATTGAATAAATATTATTTGTAATCATTTCCGCAGTACGTAAATCTTCTTCCGCTGTTAGATACTCAGAATATTCTAGGTTGGTTGTTTCCCGGACTTGAATAAAAGTAAAGAGAATTACTATGCCAACTAATAAATGTTTAAGCACAAAGTTGTATCCCCAGTAAATCATAATAAAGATGAGTAATAATGCTAAAACAGCAGGGAAGTTAGGTACTTCACCTCTAATTGCCGGACGTTTTCCACCTAAAATTGTAAACATGAGTGGAGTGATTAGAATACCTAACAAGGTAATAAAGATGAAGAAAACATTTTTGCGTTTCAGATAGGACATATTAATTAATACAATGACCAGTAAAAGAACACATATCAAAAACAGCGGTGTAAAAAAAGTGTCTCCGACTGTAGGGAAAAATAGTTCTTTGGCGTAATCTTTAATATCATTGATAGAATCTATCAAGGGACGTTTACCCCAAAGAATCATATTATCTAGATAGGAGCTTTCAACGTTTAAAACTTTTTTCGCTAACATCGCCATTAGTTGAGATAGAACGAGAGATGAAATAGCTAGTAGAATAAAATGACCAATTTTGAAGGCATAGTCTTTAAAAGAAATTTTAAGGTCATTCAACTGAGCAAAATACAATGTCATTAAAATCTTGAATAAAATTAAGGTACACGCAAATACAAAGAATGATTGGTACATAGTAAGTGTAAACGTCAGTAACAAAAAGCCAAATAATTTAAAAATTTTATTGGGAATATGGTAAATAGCAATGAGAGAAAGTATAACCAAACAGATACCTAATGAAAATTCAAAATTTTGTAGGACGAAGTAAAATTGTTCGCTAAATAATTGACTGGTTGGAAAAATACTTGGGATAATATATAAATACTTTTTGTTATAAATCTGCTTAGTTGAAAGATCAACATAATAGCACAACAAGATAGTGGCGATAGCAAAGAAAATAATAGCTAACAAATTTAAAAAATAAACATTTACATAGTTGTATGTTAAAAGCTTTAAAGCTACTAATCCTGGTCTACCAATGGAAACCCAATGTTTTAAATAGCCTCTGTAATTAGTCATTAAGTGCATAGTATCAATAGCGTAAGTATTGTTAAATAGTTTAATACCATAAGTGGCAAAGACAATTAAAAAGCTGTAGATGGCTAAACCTTTGTTTTCTTTAATAAAATGTTTCATTTTTCTCTCCAATATTGTTTATTTGCTAAAACTTGTAAATTATTTATTGGTTTTGATTAATCTATATATCACACTCCCACCTATAATAAAACCCTAATTAATTATAAAATAGATAAATTATAAGAACTACCTAAATTTGAAAATTATTAAATAAATTGTTTTTTTCTTTAACTACAGATAAGCAACAATTTATTTTAAGTCAAAAACTGTTGACGATATTGTCGAGGTGTCATCTCTTTTTTCTGGAAGAAAAATTTTGAAAAATAAGAAGGTGAAGAAAAACCTGCTTCAAAACTGATTTCCGTGATGGTTAAGGAACTTTTTCTTAACAGAGAACAGGCTTTTTGCAATTTTAAGTTTTGTACATAAATACTAGGATTTGTTTGTTCATAACGCTGAAATAGCTTAAATAAATAGCTACGATCAATGTTATACTCAGAAGCTAATTGACTAATTGAAAGATTGTTTGAAAAATTTTCGTGAATAGCCATTTTAATTTGGTTAAATAATTGTTGGCTTTGATTTTCGTGCTGTGTAACGGAATGATGCTCTAGATAATTCAACAATTGAAAGCTTTCACTTAAACTGCCAAAATGATTATGTTTCTTCGCTTCTTGGTAAATATTTTTAAATAAACTTTCTAATTTCTTATCAACAGTTCCTTTTAAAATACAATTTTCGGTAGTCAGGCCTATTTTTTCTAAATACTGAGACGAAAGATCTCCAACAAAACCAACCCAATGATAGGTCCAAGGATTTTGCCGATTAGGATAATAAATATTGCGACAATTGGCTGGAATCATAAACAAATCGCCAGCGGTAATGTGTTGTTTTTCCATAAAGGGTGTTGAAAAATAGCCTTCACCATCGCTACAATAATGCAAAACCCAATAATTAATGGGGGCAAACTCAGTTGGTTTTGTCGGGCGGCATTTTTCATAGCCAGCTTCATAAAGATGAAATTCTTGGCTAATAGGTTGATCATTAATCAGGATGCTGACATTATTTGTAAAAACATTTTGCATGCTATCACCTCTTTATAAGAGTATGTAAAGGCTTTATGATTTGTCAAATTAAGTTAGAATAAAATGCTTCTTGTACATAGCTCAAAAAT